>ERZ1643247.105-NODE-105-length-116276-cov-104.388303_pt1 | contig 116276 bp, 115 predicted proteins | sample MGYA00579264_ERZ1643247 | MGnify/ENA primary metagenome ERZ1643247 (study PRJEB29033, sample SAMEA4952262) | chicken gut metagenome | biome: Broiler Chicken; feature: Gastrointestinal Tract; material: Caecum | place: Ireland | collected 2018 | study: Broiler... | reverse complement strand
CTGAGAAAGGGTTTCATAACCCCATCGGTGCCTTTCGCAGAAAGGTGGTTTATAAGAATGAAGCTTAAGGTTCCTGTTGTCCATTCCTTATTAACAGGAATCTTTTATGGAAGCTTTGGTAAGTGAGAAAACAGATAAGATTCCAGAGGCGTATGACTGGTTTGCTCCGCTGATCGGGGACTGGGATTTTGAGTATCATGACGGCTATCATACAGATACGCTCAGAACTGTAAAAGGAGAGTGGATCTTCCGGAGGGTTTTGAATGGCGCGGGAATCGAGGATCTGTTTATATGTCCTTCCAGGGAAACTATGAGGTCGGATCCCCAGCCGGACGGAGAATATGGAATGGGGATCCGAATGTTTAATGCCAAAGAAAAATGTTATGATATGACATATACCTGCGAAAAGTATATGACTCGTCTTCGCTTTGTAAAAGACAGCGGCAAACTGATAGGAACCGTCCTGGATGATCCTTTTCAGAAATGGATTTTTTCTGATATACAGGCAGAAAGTTTCCACTGGCAGAATGTAACGGTTCTGGAAAACGGGGAATGGCAGGTAAACAGTAATGTTTACGCAAAACGGAGAAAATAGAAAGCCCATTTCCGAAGACAGGATATAATAAATGTTTTTAATGTTGCGATTTGAAACATACCGGGTTATAATAGAGAAAAAACAGGGAAGTGATTTTCGCTATGAAAACCAGATTTTATGAATACCTGACAAAATTTCGGAATCTGCGGGGATATACCCAGGCCCAGATGGCTGAAAAACTGGGGATTTCTCGTTCTACTTATACGAATTATGAAAGCGGCAACCGATCCCCGGACCTGGAAACCCTGGAGCATATCAGCGATGTTTTGGGCTGTACTTTAGATGAACTTTTCGGGAGAAGCAAAAGAGAAACGGGCCGGGAAGTACAGTATGCAGATCTGATGTGCGAGCCGGAGGGAACCTATGATTATTCTGCAAAGAAAAAGCGGCTTGCCATTGGCGTTCAGGACTTCCGCTTTCTTCGTGAAAGAAATGCCTATTATGTAGATAAGACACAGTTTATTGAAGAATTTCTGGACTCCTGGTATCAGGTGACTTTGGTGACAAGACCAAGACGGTTTGGCAAGACTCTGAATATGACTATGCTCAGAGAATTTCTGGACTGTACCAGAAACTCTGCCCGGCTGTTTGCGGGGACAAAGATTGAAAAAAGCGTATATGCGGACTGGATAAATCAATATCCGGTGATTTTTCTCTCCTTCCTGAATGTGAAGGCAGAAAATTCCCGGGAAATGATAAGACAGCTTTCTGCTCTTTTTCTGGAGGAATATGACAGATACATGGATCTGGCTAAAAGCGGCAAACTGTCTCAGAGAAAGAAAGAGATGTTTTTTCAGAATTACCAGACCTTTCGTGAAAAACAAGGGTCTGAGGAGCAAAGGAGCTGCCTTTGCCATGGACTTAAGGATCTGTGCGGCATTCTGGAAGAATACTATGGAAAGAAAGTGTTCCTCCTTCTGGATGAATATGATACGCCTTTTATGTATGCAAATTCCAGAGGATATTATGGACAGGTAAGAGAAATTCTTTCAGGAATGTTGAGCTTTTCCCTGAAAGGAAACTCTTCCCTGGAAAAAGCTATGCTTACTGGTGTTCAGAGAGTGGCAAAGGAGAACATTTTTTCCGGTCTGAATAATCTGATGGTCTGTACTGTAAAAGACCCGGAATATAAGGATTGCTTTGGTTTTACAGAGAAGGAAGTACGAGAACTTCTGGATTACTGTGAAACGGAGTTTTCCGGGCAGGTAAAGGAAATGTACGATGGCTACAAAATAGGGGATGCGGAACTTTATAATCCCTGGTCTGTATCCTGTTACGGAGCCAGAAAAAAACTGGAGTCTTACTGGGTCAATACCAGTGAAAACAATATTTTGAAGAATGTCCTTCGTGAACAGGGACAGCCCTTTTTCCAGTCCTATGAGGAGCTGATTGAACGGGGCCAGGTTACAGTGAATGCAGACGTGGCAGGGGCTTATTACGAAAACCAGAATGAGAAGGCTTTCTGGGGACTTCTGCTGAACGCAGGTATGGTGACCATAGAGGAGGAAATCCGGGAGGACCTGTATAAGGTCCGGGTACCGAATCTGGAAGTTTGGAAAGGATTTCAGGATTTGACGGCCTCTTATTTGCAGGTGGAGGAAGGAAAAATAGACAAAATGCTGTATTATCTCCAGACAGGAGATATGGAGCACTTTTCCCGAGAATACAAAAGGACCCTGCTGGAAATCCCCTCTTATCACGATCTGGTAGATGAAAACAGCTACCACATGATGATGCTTGGAATGTGTGTGTTTCTTCATGGAACTTACCAGGTGAAAAGCAATCGGGAGAGTGGCAGAGGAAGAGAAGATATCCTGCTGTATTCCAGAAAAAGGGGATGTCCCAGCCTGATCCTGGAATTTAAATATACCAGAGATAAGTCGGAGGATTTGGAAGATCTGGCGCTGAAAGCCATCGAACAGATCAAAGAGAAAAATTACAGTGCAGGCATGACCGGTCAGGTCTGGTATGTGGGCCTTGCTCACCGGGGAAAAGAGGCAGCAGTAAAGTGGGAAAAGCAGATTGACTTTACGGATGAGTGAAGAATATAATGAAAGACAGAAAGAGAAAGCCGGGCTGGCAACAGGGAGAGGGCGCCGGCTTTCCTGTACAGCGGAATCTGCCACAGCAGATATTAAAATTTATAATGACAGATGTAAAGAAGCGAGCAGTGTTATCACGTAAGTCCAGCGGATAGGCACTGCTTTTTCTTTACAGGAAAGGACAAGAGAAAATGATTAGACAACTGGCGAAAAGTATCCGGGAGTATAAGCGGGCTTCCATCGCTACGCCGATCCTGGTAAGCTTCGAGGTGCTGATGGAGTGCACGATTCCCTTTATTATCGCCCGGCTGGTCAACGAGGTGAAAGGCGGCTGCGATATGGAGGAGATCCTGGGATACGGAGGAATCCTGGTCTGTATGGCCATACTGTCCCTTTTGTTCGGCGGGCTGGCAGGGTCTACCTGCGCTACGGCTTCCTGCGGTCTGGCAAGGAATCTGCGGAAGGATATGTTCTACAGTATCCAGGGGTATTCTTTTGAGAACATTGATAAGTTTATGACCTCTTCTCTGGTTACCAGGATGACTACAGATATCACCAATGTGCAGAATGCCTATATGATGATCATCCGTACGGCGATCCGTTCGCCCCTTATGCTGATCTTTGCCTTTGTGATGGCATTTGTTATGGGCGGCAGGATGGCATGGATCTTTCTTTTTGTGGTGCCGGTCCTGGCCTTCGGACTGTCACTGGTTATTTATAAGACCATGCCCCTTTTTCGGAGAGTGTTTAAAAAATACGACAGACTGAACAGCTCTATTCAGGAGAATATCAAAGCCATGCGGGTAGTGAAGTCTTTTGTCCGGGAAGACTATGAGCAGGAAAAGTTTGACCGGGCGGCTGAAGATGTATGCACAGACTTCACCAGAGCAGAGCGTATCCTGGCTCTGAACAGTCCTTTAATGCAGTTTTGTATCTATACGGTGATGACTTTTGTATTGTCTTTCGGCTCTTATACGATCATTACATCCAGAGGCCTGGATCTGGATGTGGGACAGCTTTCCTCCCTGCTGACCTACAGTTTTATGATGCTGAACAGTCTGATGATGCTGTCTATGGTATTTGTTATGATCACAATGGCAGGGGAATCGGGAAAGAGGATCGCAGAAGTACTGGAAGAAAAAAGCACCTTATCCAACCCGGAAAATCCCGTATATGAAGTAAAAGATGGATCCATATCTTTTGAACATGTGAGCTTTAAATATGCGAAAGAGGCGAAACGCCGGGTTTTAAAGAATATTGATCTGGATATCCGCTCCGGAGAGACCATTGGCATTATCGGGGGTACAGGCTCTTCCAAGTCTTCCCTGATCCAGCTGATCTCCCGTCTGTATGATGTGACGGAGGGGGCTGTGAAGGTAGGGGGCGTAGACGTAAGAGATTATGATCTGGAAACCCTGCGTAATCAGGTGGCGGTAGTCCTTCAGAAAAATATCCTTTTTTCCGGCACCATCCGGGATAATCTCCGTTGGGGAAACAAGGAGGCTACAGATGAGGAACTGGTCCAGGCCTGCAAGATGGCCTGTGCCGATGAGTTTATTTCCCAGTTTCCTGATGGATACGACACTTACATAGAACAGGGAGGAGCCAATGTATCCGGCGGCCAGAAGCAGCGGCTCTGTATTGCCAGAGCCCTTCTGAAAAAGCCGAAAATACTGATCCTGGATGATTCCACCAGTGCGGTGGATACCAGAACAGACGCCAAGATCCGGAAGGCCATGAAAGATTACATTCCGGAAACTACCAAGATCATTATCGCCCAGCGGACGGCTTCTGTAGAAGACGCAGACCGGATCATTGTCATGGAGGGCGGCGAGATCAATGCCATCGGCACCCATGAGGAGCTGCTGGCATCCAATGAAATATACAGGGAGATCTATACTTCCCAGAATAAGGAGGGGAACCAGCTTGGAGAATAAGAAGAAAAATATTGTTGGAAGACTTTTAAAAACCATGCTTGGTTTTTATCCGGTGATGCTGCCGGCGACGATTGCCTGCATTGTATTTAATGCAGTGGTAAGCTCTATACCCTCTGTTTTTATGCAGAATATCATTGCTGTTATAGAGAATAACTGGCAGGAAGGAGACTGGGGAGCAGTGGGCGGCCAGATCCTGAGACTGGTTTCTATACTGGCAGTCTTTTATATCCTTTCTCTGGCAGCAGGCTTTACTTTTAATCAGCTGATGGCGATCATGACCCAGGGAACATTGAAAAAAATGAGGGAAAAGATGTTTGGAAAAATGCAGCGTCTTCCCATTAAATACTTTGATACCAATGATCACGGGGATATTATGAGCTATTATACCAACGATATCGACACCCTCCGTCAGATGATCTCCCAGAGCTTTCCCCAGCTTCTGATCTCCGGTATTACTGTACTGACGATCTTCGGGATCATGGTGTATTATTGCCTCTGGCTGACCCTGGTGGTCGTCCTGGGAGTAGTGGTAATGACTGTGCTGATCAAGAAAGTAGGAGGCGGTTCGGCAAAGTTTTTTGTGAAACAGCAAAACGCCCTGGGAAAAGTGGAAGGCTTTATAGAAGAAATGATGTATGGACAGAAGGTTATCAAAGTTTTCTGTCATGAGGAAGAAAGCGAAGCAGACTTTGACCGCTACAACGATATTCTTTTTGAAGAATCCAGAAAAGCAAACCAGTATGCCAATATACTGGGGCCTATTTTGAATAACATCGGAAATATTCTTTATGTATTGGTGGCTATTACAGGAGGGATTCTGCTTACCCTGCATGTTCCCAATGTGAGCGTATCCGGCATTCCTATTGGGATCAGTATTGTGGTGCCCTTCCTGAATATGACGAAACAGTTTGCAGGGAATATCGGCCAGGTGTCCCATCAGGTAAACGCAGTGGTTATGGGAATCGCCGGTACAGAAAGAATCTTCCGGCTGATGGATCAGGAGCCGGAACAGGATCAGGGGTATGTGACCCTGGTCAATGTCCGGGAAAAATCCCCCAAGAGCCAGGCAGGAGCAGACGGTCAGCAGCCCGGAGAGGGAGAAGTGTGCTTTGAGGAATCTAAAGAGCGGACAGGGCTGTGGGCCTGGAAACATCCTCACCGGAAATCCGGAACCGTAACCTATACGAAACTGGAAGGGGATGTGCGGCTGCATAATGTAGATTTTGGATACGAGCCGGGAAAGACTGTGCTCCATAATATTTCCCTTTATGCCAAGCCGGGCCAGAAGGTGGCCTTTGTAGGGGCTACCGGCGCAGGAAAGACTACTATTACCAATTTGCTGAACCGGTTTTATGATATTGCCGACGGTAAGATCCGGTATGACGGGATCAATATCAATAAGATCCGGAAAAGCGACCTTCGCCGTTCCCTGGGAATCGTGCTCCAGGATACCAACCTGTTTACCGGGTCTGTAATGGAGAATATCCGGTACGGAAAACTGGATGCTACAGATGAAGAGTGTATTGCCGCGGCGAAGCTGGCAGGAGCAGATGACTTTATCACCAGACTTCCGGAAGGCTATGATACTCTTCTTACAGAAAACGGCGCCAACCTGTCTCAGGGACAGCGGCAGCTTCTGTCCATTGCCAGGGCCGCTGTGGCAGATCCGCCGGTCATGATCCTGGACGAGGCTACTTCCTCTATTGATACCCGTACAGAAGCTATCGTACAGCGGGGGATGGACGCTCTGATGAAGGGCAGGACTGTTTTTGTTATTGCCCACCGCCTGTCTACGGTGAAAAATTCTGATGTGATCATTGTACTGGATCACGGGCGGATCATCGAGAAAGGAAATCACCAGGAGCTGCTGGAAAAGAAAGGTCAGTATTATCAGCTGTATACAGGCGCTTTTGAACTGGAATAGGAAAAAGCCGGCAGATATAATCTGAGATAGATCCATAGATAGGGTATGACTGATTTTTTAGCTTGAAAGAGAGAGGAACATGGCCGATAAGATGGGAAAAAAGATTCTTATAATTGATGATGACCAGGAGCTTCTAAAGATGCTCCAGACCTATTTTGAAATGAAAGGATACCGGATCAGTACAGCCAGGGATGGGGTACAGGGATTGAAGATGGCGGAAGAGAATCCGGACATTATCCTCCTGGATATCAATATGCCCAGGATTGACGGGGTCGAAGTCTGCCGCAGGATCCGGGACAAGGTTTCCTGCCCCATTTTATTCCTCACGGCAAAGGTGGAGGAGGAAGACCGGGTAAACGGCCTGCTCTCCGGGGGAGACGATTATATCCTGAAGCCTTTCAGTTTAAAGGAACTGGAGGCCAGGATCATCGCCCATTTAAAAAGAGAAGAGCGCCATAGAAGTAAAAATCATTACCGCTTCCAGGGGGAACTGTCTATTGACTACACCAGCAAAACCGTGGAGATCAATGGGAATCCTTTGGATCTGACAAAGCTGGAATACGGGATCCTGGAATTTCTCTCTATGAATCCGGGGCAGGTCTTTGACAGAGAGCGGATTTATGAAAAGGTCTGTGGCTATGATGCGGAAGGGGACAGCCGGGTGGTCACAGAACTGATCCGAAGGATACGGAAGAAATTCCAGGAGTACACGAAAACAGAATTTATAGAAACTGTATGGGGAATGGGATACCGATGGATAAAATAAAAAATCTTTCACTTAAGAAAACGATCCTGCTGTACCTTTGCGTCAGTCTGATCTGCAGTTTTTTACTTTCTGCCCTGGTGGGAGGGATCGCTTCTGAAATCCAGCAGCAGATCTGGTGGAAGTATGTGGACCAGGAGCAGTATATCCAGGCTGAAGCCGGAGAAAACAGCAACTATACGGTGAGAATCCCCAGACCATCTGCTTCAAGAATGAGCAGATGGGATCATCAGGTATCGGAGCTTTGCGATTTTCTGGAGACTTACAGTGTGCTGTTGATCTCTCTGGCGGGAAGCGGTGGAGCGGTTTTTCTTTTTTACCGGAATAAACTGAAGCCTCCTATAGAGGAACTGGGGCGGGCTTCCAAAATGATCGGGGAAAATAATCTGGACTTTCAGGTGGATTATACAAATAAAGATGAGATGGGACAGCTTTGCCAGGAGTTTGAGCGGATGCGCCGGCAGCTTGTCCTGAACAATCAAAAGCTGTGGAGGACCATTGAGGAGGAAAAGGCTCTCCGATCGGCGGTTTCCCACGATCTTCGTTCTCCCCTTTCGGTTCTGAAAGGATACCTGGAAATGCTGGAAGAATTTCGGAAAGCCGGGATCCTGGATCAGGAGAAAGAAGGGGAAATGCTGGAAGCCAGCCGAAAGCAGGTCCAGCGCATGGATCAGTTTGTGGACATGATGGCAAAGCTGAACAGCCTGGAACAGAGAGTGTTGAAGTCCGGTCCGGTTATCGCAAAAGAACTGGAGCAGGAGATCCGCCAGGCTTTTACCGCTTTGGGAAGAGATAAACAGCTGGATTTCCATATTTCAGAAAATACCGGAGATTTTCTGGGAGACCGGGAGGTAATCCTGGAGGTGGCGGAAAATCTTCTCTCCAACGCCTGCCGGTATGCAGAAAAGGTAATAGAAATAGACCTGTCCGTGACTTCTCGGGAATTGAAAATAAGAGTAAAAGATGATGGAGAGGGATTTCAGAAAGACAAAGAGGAACTGACAAAAGCTTTCTATCAGCAGAATATCAAAGACAGTCTGAAACATACCGGACTGGGTATGTATATCAGCAGACTTTACTGTGAAAAACATGGAGGCAGCCTGCTGCTGGAAAATGACCAGGCAGGGGGAGCCGTAGTAACCGCAATATTTCGGAAGCTATCACATTAAACATATATCAGGAATATTCTCGATATAGATTAATGGGATAGCTTCTTTTTTGTCTGTTGTTTTTTTGTTGTTATTTTACCTCTAAGATAAGGGTATCAAAGAAAACGAGGTGAAGATGATATGACAAAAATTATAAAGCGGGAGATACGGAATTATCTGAAACGTCCCTGGTTTTGGCTGGGCGTTCTGCTGGTGATCTTTGGTACTTTTCAAAATCTGGAGCCTTATCTGAAGATCCATTATATCGCGCCAGAGGAGAAGCTGGAGACAGATCTTCCAAAGGGGTCCTATAAAGGAGATATTTCAGAGGGGTATGTGCCTGCGACTAAGGAACAGCGGCGGAAAATGTGGGATCAGGAAATGAAAGAAATCTTTCTGAAGGAATACCAGATGAATGAAGAAGAGGCCCAGGCTGTGATAGATGAAATGGAAGATATGGATATTGAGAATGCCTGCCGGTATCTGGAAGAAAACTACCAGTTCTACGGGGCCATTTATACTTATGAGGACACTGCCTGGCATTTGGGCACCAGAGAAGAGATTAATGAATACCTGAAAGAAAAAACGGAGGACAGACCCTTTTCCTGGTATTTTTCCAGGAAGTTTGCAGACTTTGCGGGGCTATATACGGAATTCTTTGCCGTGGTTATGCTGGCGGCTCTTTTTTACCGGGATACCAGAAAAAATACTTATGAACTTCTTCACACGAAGCCGGTCAGCCCGGCGGCATATGTGACAGGAAAAGTCCTGGGAGGCTTTCTGGTCTGTGGGCTGGTACTGGGACTTCTGAACCTGATCTTCTGGCTGGCCTGTCTTCTCCGGACGAGAGGCAGCGGGTTTGAGGTGAGACTTACGGACTTTCTTCTGTCTACAGTTTTGTATATCCTGCCCAATATGCTGATGATGGTCTGTGTATATGCCCTGATCTCTGTGCTGTTTAAGAATCCCTTGCCTGCGGCGCCTCTTTTGATCCTCTATATGCTCTACTCCAACATGGGGAGCCGGAACGCAGAGGGGGTATTTGGATTCTACGGAAGGCCTCTGGCGATCATGGTCCGGTTTCCGGGAAGATTTTTTGAAACCTCTCTGCCGTCTATGGTAGTGCCAAATCAGGTATTTCTTCTGGCTGCTTCCTTAGTGATCATCCTGATCTGTGTCAGGATCTGGAAAAGGAGGCGGATATCATGAGAATAGAAAGCAAGATCTGCCTGCCATTTTACAAGATTGCCTACGCAGTTTTTTTTACAGGGGTTTTATGCCTGATCCGGGGTGTCACCTATACCCAGGAGATCGGTCCCGCATTGGAAAGCCCTATGGCCCTGCTGGCTGCAGTGTTCTGTGCAGATACCTATATCCAGGAGATTTTAAGCGGCAGGTATCAGATCCAAAGACTGTATCCCCTGAAAAACCGGCTGGCTTCCATGGCAAAGCGGCTTATGATCCAGGAAGCTTTTCTGCTGTTTCTGTCTGCAGCCGGCTATGGCATGTATCTTCTGGTCCAGAGGCCAGTATTGTTAAATGGTGAAGAAAGGGGAGAGAACAGCAGTGTTGCCATATTTCTTATATATCTGGGAGCAGTTTTTGTAAGTTTGCTCTTCTGGGGGCTGCTTTCTCATGTTCTCTCCTGTCTGTTTCGGAATATGTGGGCAGGGATCGGCAGCTGCCTCCTTTTATGGACCGTAACTAATTCTACAGTGGGAGATAAGTGGCTGGGATGCTGGAACTTGTTTTCCTACTCTTTTAGAGACCTGGAGGACAGCGGGGATCTGAGCTGGCTGTGGGGGAAATTGCTGTGTGTGGCAGCCAGTATCCTTCTGGCTTATATGCTTCCGAAAATCGTAAAGAAAAGGGGATAAAACTATGAGTATCATAATAAAAAATCTGACAGTAACTTTCAAAAACAAAGTGACAGCCATAGACCATGGAAACCTGGAAATTCCCAGAGGGGTCTTTGGCCTGTTGGGGGAAAACGGCGCGGGAAAGACCACCCTTATGCAGGTGCTGACGACTTTGATTACCCCGGATGAGGGGGAGATAACCCTGGATGGGATTCCATACCGGGAGGAGAATTACCCCAGGATCCAGAGTAAGATAGGATATCTTCCCCAGGAGATTGACCTGTATCCGGGACTGACTCTTCAGGAGTGTTTGGAATATATGGGAACCCTGTCCGGGCTGACGAAAAAGGTATCCAGAGAACGGACAGACTACTATCTGGAGAAAACCGGGCTTGCCGGACAGAGAAAAAAGAAAATGCGTCAGCTGTCCGGGGGAATGAAAAGACGGGCAGGACTGGTACAGGCTCTTTTAAATGAACCGGAATTTCTCATTGTAGATGAGCCCACTACCGGCCTGGATCCGGAAGAACGGATCCGTATCCGGAATCTGCTGGTGGACTTTTCCGAAAACCGGACAGTACTATTCTCCACCCATGTAGTGGAAGATCTGGCAGCTTCCTGCAGCCGGCTGGCTGTTATGCAGAAGGGCAGGTTTCTTTATGCAGGCAGTATGGGAGAACTCCTCGAAAAAGTACAGGGCCATGTGTGGCTGTGTAAAGTGGCTGATGAGAAAAGGGCCAGGGAACTGGAGCAGCATTATCATGTCTCTTCCAAACAGCTTGGAGAGGGCGGGGTGCAGTTGAAGATCATCAGTGAAGAACAGCCTCAGATCTCCTGTATCCCCTGTGAGGGTACGCTGGAGGATGCTTATATTTATATTACGGGAAAAAAGAAAAGTTAGGACTTGTCCGGTATAATTGTTTATGTTATTATGAAAAAAGCAAATGTAAGGGAGGTGGCTTGATGTCGGCTATTCGCTAATGGTAAGGACAATAAATCGGTTCTCATCTATATGATTATGATGAGTTTTTTTGTTGTACCTATTTGCGGATAGATTCATCAGGCTGGCTTTGACCTTTCAGGCAGTTTTTTTGTGATACGGAAAATCTACAGGTCCATTTGGAATCAAGTCTAAGGCCCTTGGGGCAGTTTCCAAATAGATCTGCTTGTATGCCTGCTTGGATTGCTGTCTCCAGGAATAAGAAAACGCAGGATAGGTATGTGCGGATAACTCAGAGTAATGGGTTATCCGTTTTTTTTGCGATACGCCCGGCAAGCAGTCACCATGCTTGCATGAGTGGATATTTGCCGGGCAACGGACAGCGAAGGGTTTTGCCGTGAGCTGGCTGCGGTATCGCATAGATCGGATAGGGATAAAGTTCCCCTATCCGATCTAAAAAAATTCCGGATCTGTTCTTATCAATCACTTTATTTGGTACATGAAACTTGATTTTAATCTATGAGGAGAAGTTCTATGAAAGAAAACACGAAAAGATACCAATGCCCAAATTGCGGCTGGACTGCCTCTGAAGAAATAGAAAAAGAACATCTGGAACATTGTCCCAACTGTCTGTCAGGGATTCATGAAACAGACAGGGAAGGAAATCCATGCGGGGGCATACTGGAGCCAGTCAGCGTCTGGATCAGAGAAGATGATAAATGGGAAATTATTTCAAGATGCAGCTTCTGCGGAGAAATGGTATCTGCCAGAATGAACGAGAGAGATAATCTGATCAAAGTACTGTCCATTGCCTCAAAGCCTTTATCTTCCCCGCCTTTCCCGGTGGAACGGATCGAAGAACTGACAAGGATGATGGGCGGTCATGGAGAGATAGGAGGAAAATTCCATGAACAGAGAAAATAAGAAGCGAAAATACGACAAGAAATACTATAAGACACATCCCTGTACGGATTCCTTTACCTGCAAGGTATGCGGCTGGCCGGTAGTGTCAGCAGGCGCCGGCAGCAATCATAGGAATCATTGTCCCAACTGCCTGTACAGTATCCATCTGGACAATGAGCCTGGTGACCGGGAGTCACGGTGCCATGGCCGGATGGAGCCTATCGGGGTATGGGTCAGAAAAAACGGGGAATGGGCCATTATCCACAGATGTGTAAAGTGCGGGAAGATCGGTTCAAACCGTGTGGCGGCTGACGACAATCCTATGAAATTAATGGCTCTGGCCATGCGTCCCTTTGGAAGCTCAGGAATTTCCAGAGCAGATGTCCGGGAAATGACAGCTTCTATGGAATAAAAGATCAGGCTCTTTTCCAGACGGGAAAGAGCCTGAAGATAAAAGTACAGGACAGGTCAGAAAAGATGTGATAGGATATAGAAAAAAGTATGGGGAGAATACGGTATGGATACAAATGTACTTTTATTTTTTGAAAAACACCAGGGAGCCCTTCCTTTGTATGAAAAGCTGGAGGAGACGATCCAAAAAGAAATTGAAAATGTAACGGTGAAGGTCCAGAAGACCCAGATCACTTTTTATAAGAAACGTCTTTTTGCCTGTGTATCTTTTGCCAGGGTACGGAAAGCAGCGTAGCTTCCGGATCCTTACCCTATCCAAACCGCTGGACCCATCATGTGGTGGTCCATAAGGAAGAGGAGATTGATGAAGAACTGATAGGGTGGATCAAAGAGGCGGCAGTTTTCGCAGAGGCAAAAAAGAGAAAGAAAAAAGGTTGAGGTTAAAAATCAGGCAAGTAATGCCTGATAGGCATTTTACTTAATAAAGATCAAGTATTAGACAGGATAATAGGGCCTACCTATAATGTAAGTGTAGCAGAGAAATCTTCTCTTGCTGCACTTATTTTTGATTACTGAAGAATAAAGGATATTTTTATAAAGGAGGCGGATTTTTATGATAGAAACAATAAAGCTGCACAATGGCGTCTCAATGCCAATGGAAGGCTTCGGTGTTTTTCAGATACCGGAGGCTGACTGCGAACAGGTTGTCACAGAAGCAATAAAAACAGGGTACCGCCTGATCGATACGGCCAGTTCTTATCAGAATGAGGAGGCTGTAGGACGGGCGATACGAAACTGCGGGATTCCCAGGGAGGAACTTTTTATCACAACCAAAGCCTATATTCAGGAAATGGGATATGACCGTACGATACAGGCTTTTGAAAGGTCCCTGAAAAAGCTGGGGCTGGATTATCTGGATCTGTATCTGATCCACATGCCCTTTGGAGACTATTATGGGTCCTGGCGGGCGTTTGAAGACCTCTACCGGGAAGGAAAAATACGTGCTATCGGGGTCTGTAATTTCCTGCCGGACCGTCTGCTGGATCTGTGCTGCAACGCCCGGATCAAACCCCAGATCGATCAGATCGAGCGTCACCCTCATTACCAGCGTGCTGAGGATCTCCAGCTGATGAAAGAGTTGGGCGTCCAGCCGGAAGCATGGGCTCCCTTTGCAGAAGGGCTGAAAGGAATGTTCCGGGAGCCGGTGCTGGAGGAAATCGGAAAGAAATATGGCAAGACGCCGGCACAGGTCATCCTGCGCTGGAATGTACAGCAGGGAGTGATCGTGATACCTAAATCTGTACACCGGGAACGGATGGAAGAAAATCTGGCAATCTGGGATTTTGAGCTGGATGCAGAGGATATGGAGCATATCAGCAGATTGGATAAGAATTGTCCTTCTATGTTAGATACCCGCAAAATCAGTGAGGTCAGAAGGGTTTACGACTATCTGGAACATCCGGTTTTGACCAGTTTGTAAGATAGATCCATAAATCAGAAGGGAGAACGAGCACATTACCACGGAAGCCGGAGATGTGATCTTGTCAGAGGGAAATCTGTTAGTGATCTATTATGCGCCAAATACCTGGAATTTCACCAGACTAGGCAAGGTACAGAATCTGTCTGAAGAAGAGCTGAAAAAAGTCCTTGGAAGAGGAAGCATTACCGCTACTTTGACTCTTACAGAAGATGAAATAAGACCATTGACATAAGCATATGACAGAGGTATACTTGAATTATAAATTATTTAAAATTAAAATAAATGAGAGGAAATCATGAATTATTCCCTTGATACGCTGTTATATGGAATGCAGTTCCGGAGACTGATGGAAAAAGAAATGGCTCCTATTGAAACAACCTATGGGCTGCAGAAAATTGATATGCAGATCTTGCTTTATTTAAAACATGCAGATGAACAGAATACATCCAAAGATATCATGCAGATGAACATGTTCACAAGAGGACATATTTCCCAGTCTCTGAGCCGTCTTCAGAGAAAGGGCTATGTAAGAATGGAACAGGATCTTCAGGATAGAAGATGTACCCATAATTATCTGACAGAGGACTCTCAGATCATTATTGTGAAAATTGAAGAGATTTACCGGAAGATCAAGGAGATTGTCTTGGACGGAGTAACAGAAGAAGAAAAAAAGACCCTGGCTGTAGTTGCCCAGAAAATGAACCATAATATCAGTAAATTCTTATAGGAAAAAGAAAGGGATGTTTGACCAGCATCTCTGTCTTTTTGAGATAATAGTTTAAAAATAAAATATTCATATCTTAATCTGTTTAATTTCAAAAGAAGCGTATGGATTTGAAAAAAACGCATATCTTTTAGTATTCGGAGAAAAAGGCCGGGAAAAGGATATGAAGCTGTACCAGGCTATCGAAAAGCTGGCTTTGGAGATCATCGCGGAAAAACGCTATATTTACAAGGGAGTCAGCCCTAATGTGGACTTCTACAGCGGATTTGTCTACGATATGCTGGGGATTCCCCAGGAGCTTTATACACCGCTGTTTGCCGTAGCCAGAATCGTGGGCTGGAGCGCCCACAGGATCGAGGAGCTGATCGATATGGATAAGATCATACGTCCGGCTTATATGAGTGTAATGGAAGAAAAAGAATTAAGAAAGGTGGAAGGTCTTTGGACAAGTTCGTACTTTTTTATGATGACAGAAAAAACAGCTGCATAAAGTGTGAAGAAAAATTCAGCCAGTATGAAAATATAGAATGCAGGAGAATATCAGAGTATCAGGAGCAGAGCCTGATATATGCCACCGGGGCCAGAGTGGGACTGATCTTCGAAAGTGAAAACGGAAAGCTTCCTTATGGAGTTTCTCATATCATTTGGAAGATCGTTGCGGACAAAAACAGGAATCATATGCTTCTGATCACCGGTGGAAGCCGGGAACTGAAAGCTGCCCGGGCTGCAGTAAGCGACCTGGGAGAAAGAGGATACCACATACTAAACCTTTATACCAGATACGTTATGGAAAAAAATAAGATCACTCCGGAGGAAGCGGCAGAGTGGATCTTAAAAGATATTGAAACAGAAAAACCCAAACGTGTGAAAGAGCGGCTAAAAGAAAAATATCAGGGTATGTCCAGGCGTGAACTGAGGAAAGAGCTGCGCAGGGAGTTAAAAGAATACAGAGAATATCAGAAAAAGCAGATTAAGATCCGGAAGCAGAAATTATCCTAGCCGGAAGAGATTTCATTGCTATTACAGGTAAAGCAGGTTATAATGAGCAAAAACAGAATACTTTAAGGAGGATAAAATTATGCTGGAAATCGGAACGAAAGCGCCGGCTTTTGAACTGCCGGATCAAAATGGCCATATTCATACATTGGAGGAATACAAGGGAAAGAAGGTAATTCTTTATTTCTATCCTAAAGACAATACTGCCGGCTGCACAAAGCAGGCCTGCGGCTTCGGGGAACTGTATCCCCAGTTTCAGGAAAAAGGCGCGGTGGTCATCGGGGTCAGCAAGGACAGCGTAGCTTCCCATAAGAAATTTGAAGAAAAATATCATCTGCCCTTTACTTTGCTTTCTGATACAGAACTTACCTGTATCCAGGCCTATGATGTATGGAAAGAGAAAAATATGTATGGAAAGAAGACCATGGGAGTAGTCCGCACCACCTATCTGATCGATGAAGAAGGGGTGATCCGGAAAGCTTTCGGAAAGGTAAAGGCGGCAGACAATCCGGCGCAGATGCTGGGTGAGCTGTAAGTATGATCCTGATCATCACAGCGCCATGGAAAAAGTATGGTATCACAGATTATTGAAATAAAAGATTTCACCGCGCCTGAACTGGATGTTTATGCCAGGATGACGGAGAACCAGCTTTTGAACCGTCATGAACCGGAAAAGGGGATTTTTATTGCGGAAAGTCCTAAGGTGATCGAGAGGGCCTTGGACGGGGGCTGTGTTCCTCTTTCTTTTCTTGTAGAACACAGACACCTGGAGACCCAGGCCAGAGAATTGTTGGAGAGATGTCCGGAAGTTCCGGTTTATACGGCAGAATTTGATGTGCTGACACAGCTTACAGGCTTTAAGCTTACAAGAGGCATGCTCTGCGCCATGAGACGGCCCAGGCTCCCTCTGCCTGAGAAAATCTGCAGGAGCGCAAAGCGGCTGGTCATATTGGAAAATGTTGTAAATCCTACTAATGTAGGAGCTATTTTCCGTTCTGCAGCGGCCCTGTATATGGATGGGATCCTTCTGACGCCGGGCTGCAGCAATCCATTATACCGCAGGGCTGCCAGGGTCAGTATGGGGACGGTATTCCAGGTTCCCTGGACCTTCCTGGATGAGAATTTTGCCTGGCCGGAACCGGGGATCCAGAAACTCCACTCCATGGGATTTAAAACAGCGGCTATGGCTCTGAGTGAGGATTCGGTATCTATTGACGATCCGGCTCTTATGAAGGAAGAAAAACTGGCGGTGATACTGGGGACAGAGGGGGACGGCCTGGCTTCCTCCACTATTGCAGACTGTGATTATACAGTTCGGATCCCCATGTCTCACAATGTAGATTCTCTGAATGTGGCGGCTGCCAGCGCTGTAGCTTTCTGGCAGCTGGGTAGAAGACCTGTTTAGAGGAAGTTTTATATGCAAATAAATGCCGCTGTTTTCAGGAAGAAGAAAATCTGCCTGAAAACAGCGGTGTTTTATGTTATTTGTCTCCGTTAAATTCTTTCACAGCCTCTACCATTGCGACAATATTTTCAACAGGAACATTTGCCTGGATATTGTGGATGGTGTTAAAGATATAACCTCCATCTTTAGAAAAGATGTCCAGACGTTCTAATACCTGTTCCCGGACTTCTTCCGGTTTTCCAAAGGGCAGGACATTCTGGGTGTCTACGCCGCCGCCCCAGAAGAGGATATCTTTTCCGTAAGTTTCCTTAAGTTTTTTAGGATCCATACCTTCTGCGGAACACTGGACCGGATTAATAGCGTCAAATCCCCCTTCGATCAGATAAGGCAAGATGGGGAAGATGCCTCCACAGCAGTGTTTTAAGGTTTTCCATGTTGTATTTTCATGGATCCAGTCATTCATTTTTTTATAATAAGGCATATAGATTTCCTTAAAAGTCTCCGGATTGATCATCGGTCCTCTCTGAGTACCGAAATCCGTGCCGCAGATGAACATTATATCAATATCGCTTCCAAAGGCATCCCAATATTTTTTCAGATTTTGAATGACAATATCTGTCCCCCGTTCAAAAACTTCTTCTACATATTCCGGATAAAGGAGGGGAGCCGTATACCATTCCTCGATACTCCGTATCCCTTTTGGATTTTTCAGATTGGGACCTGGAATATTATTCGCATCCCCCAGGCCAAAATATCCGGGAGCTACCTGGATAGCCCGCATTCCATTTTTGACATTTTCCAGTACTCTTTTGTGATAGGCGATCTGCTCATCTGTGACAAGCATATAATCTTCCACATTGTCCGCCGGATCTGCATGGTCCTCATCAAATTCCGGGGAACGGGTCAGATTGTCAAAGTAGTATCCATTAGCCGGCATATGTCCGGAGGGCGCGCAGGAAGTATCCCCTTCCGGATATACATAGTAACCGCCCTGGCCGTCGCTGGTCACAGAGGCATTTTCAGGGATCAGGACTGTGATACCATGATATGTCCATTCTTTCCAGTCTGTATTGATATGACCATAGGTATCCCCGTAATTATATAGCTGCTGTACATCACAGCCCAGACATTCTTCCAGATCCGGTTCTACATAAGCCGTCATAGTAGACATATCATTGATCTTGGGAGGACGGTATTCCAGTCCGTAATAATTTCTCAGTTCATTCAGTACAGCGGCATTGATCATGGAACAGCTCATTCCCCCGAAATCTACGGGAACTTTATCCGGCTGTTTGTGAGCAAAAGCTGCCTGCACCCGTTCTTTTGATGTCATAAACATTCTCCTCTCTTACATTATAATAATTTTGTGCTGCAATTTTGTGTTTTCAATCCCTCTTGTTATCATGTATAATATAATAAATAATTGATTTTTACACGGAAGATATATGCTGAATAATATACATTTTGTGCGGTGTTTATCTGTTCTAGGAGGATTTTATGAAAATAGAAGAGATACAGGAAAAAGTAATGATACCAAATGAACAGGGAATTGTGAAAAAAAGAGGAATTTATTTTTACTCCCCATCAGATTTTGCAAAGGATCATCTGTTTTGCGTATTGTGGGGCGGCGAATATACCTGTGTTCCTCCTTACCAGATCAGGAGAAAAGGGCTGGAGCTTTTTTTGGCCTTCCGTATTTTGTCCGGAGAATTGTATTTTGAGTATGAGGGAAAAGATTTTGCAGCCGGAGAAGGGGATATTATTCTCCTGGACTGCAGGAAAGTTCATTACTATTATGTAAAAACCCGCGTATCTTTTCAATTTTTCCATTTTACAGGAAACTGTTCCCAGGAATACCTGGAACTGCTTTATGAAAAGTCAGGAGCCCGCTTCCATTATAAATCCGGTACGGGAGCGGTATTTGCGGAAATTTTAGAAGAACTGTCCCGGCCCCAGCCTGAGGAACACAGACTTTCCTATCTTCTCCATGATCTTTTGGGAATCCTTGCGGCAAAAGAACCGGTTTCCATGGACCCTTGTGTGGCAGAAGCGATTAACTATATACAAGAGCATTATATGGAAGAGATATCGGTTGAAGATATTGCAGAGAAAGCTTCTTTAAGCAAATATCATTTTTCAAGGATCTTCAGGGATCAGACCGGCTGCTCCCCTCATCAATACCTGATCTCTTTCCGGATCCGAAAAGCCAGAGAATTGATTATGGAAACGAAATTATCCATAGAGAACATCGGACTCCAATGCGGGTTTTCCAGCTCTTCACATTTTATCCGGGCTTTTAAAAAAGAAATGGATTTTACACCTGCCTCCTACAGGAAGTATTTTGATCCCGATGGATTTCAGAAAATATAAAGATCTATATAAATTTCCGCGTTCTGTCAGGCCCGGTGATCCCGGAAATAAAAAAATCTTATTAATAATAAATAAAGTCTCTTACATTTCCTCCGATAATCTGTTACACTAATAGACTGTGAATAATATATGCGACAAAAGATATAGGAAGTGTTAGGAATGATTCCAGAAAAAGCAATAGTACAGCAGGAGCTTCTTGTCGGTATTGATGTAGGCTCTACTACTACGAAGCTTGTTGCTGCAGATAAAGGAAGTAAAGAAATACTGTATTCCAGCTACAGAAGGCATAATTCTAATCAGGTGCAGAGCGTTCAGGAGGCCCTGGGGCGGCTGAGGGAACAGTTTCCGGAGGGAAGGATCCGTGTGGCGATGACCGGGTCAGGGGCAAAGCCTGTGGCAGAGGCCCTGAAGATCCCTTTTATTCAGGAAGTAGTGGCCAATTCCGTGGTGCTGTGTGAGAAATATCCCAATGTCAGGACTGCTATCGAATTAGGAGGCCAGGATGCCAAGATCATCTTTTTCCGGAAGAATAAAGAAGACGGAAATTTAACAGTTTCAGACATGCGGATGAACGGAAGCTGTGCGGGAGGCACCGGTGCATTTATCGACGAGGTAGCTTCCATTGTAAAGGTGCCGGTAGAACAGTTTAACGCTCTGGCACAGAGAGGCACCTGTGTCTATGATATTTCAGGAAGATGCGGCGTTTATGCCAAAACAGATATCCAGCCCCTGCTCAATCAGGGGATTGCCAAGTCTGACCTGGCGCTGTCTGCTTTCCATGCTATCGCAAAGCAGACCATAGGCGGCCTGGCACAGGGACTGGACATTGAAAAACCGGTGGCCTTTGAAGGCGGTCCTATGACTTTTAACCCTGTTTTGATCCAGGTTTTTGCTCAGAGACTGGGACTGTCAAAAGATGAGATCATCCGTCCGGAAAGGCCGGAGATCATCATTGCCTACGGAGCGGCTCTTTCTTTGAATACCATGTTTCATGATCAAAAACAGATCTATAAGATCCAGGAACTGGAAGACCGGCTGGGAGAGATCAAACATAAGAAAGAACTTTCTGTAGGAAAGAAAGGGACTCCTTTTTTTGCTTCCCCAAAGGAGCGCAGAGAATTTGAACAAAGACATCAGCTTCCTCAGATAAAAACGCCCAAGCTCCGGGAAGGAGAGACCCTTCACGCCTATCTTGGCATTGATTCGGGAAGCACTACCACAAAGTTTGTTCTCATGGACGAGGAGGAAAATATCCTGGATTCTTTCTATGCGCCAAATGAAGGGGATCCTCTTCTGGTGGCGAAGAAAGCCCTTATCGCCATGAGAAAAAAATATGAGAAAAAAGGGGTAAAGCTGGATATCATCGCCGCCGGGACTACCGGCTACGGGGAACTGCTTTTTTCCAAGGCTTTCGAGACAGAATGCCATGTAGTAGAGACCGTAGCTCACGCGCGGGCCGCGAGAAAATATGTAGAGGACGCTACTTTTATCCTGGACATTGGCGGGCAGGATATGAAAGCTATCTGGCTGGATAACGGGATCATCACAAATATTGTGCTGAATGAGGCCTGCTCCTCCGGATGCGGTTCTTTCCTGGAAAATTTTGCATCTTCTCTTCATATCCCGGTAGAAAAGATCGCTCAGACGGCTTTTGACTCAGAAAATCCTGCGGAATTGGGAAGCCGGTGTACGGTTTTTATGAACAGCAGTATTATTACAGAGCAGCGAAACGGTAAACTGCCGGGGGATATTATGGCAGGACTTTGCCGGTCCATTATTGAAAATGTGTTTACCAAAGTTATCCGTGTTTCTAATCTGGACAGTCTGGGAGATAAGATCGTAGTCCAGGGAGGAACTTTCCAAAATGATGCAGTGCTTAGAGCCATGGAGCAGTATCTGGGGAAAAATGTGGTACGGGCCCCTTATCCGGGGATCATGGGAGCTATTGGAGCTGCCCTGATCACGAAAGAAAGATTTCGCCAGACGGAACAGAAGACTTTCATCGGTCTTGAGGCTATGGATAACTTTTCCTATACACAGGAATCCAATGCCCCCTGTCCTTTCTGCGCCAACCATTGCAAAAGGACTATCATACGTTTCTCTAATGGTAATTCCTGGATCACCAATAACCGCTGTGAGCGGGGAGAGGTGCTGGGAGATCCAAAGGATAAAGAGGTACAGGCCAAGATCCGGGAGAAAAGACAGGCTTTGAAGGAAGTGCCTAATCTTTATATCCTCCGTGAAGAACTTCTGATGAAAAAATACCCTTATCCGGAACCGGAAGTTCAGAGAGATATTACTATTGGCATCCCGAGAGTCCTCTCTTTCTGGGAAACCATGCCTTTCTGGAGAACTTTCTGGAAGGCATTGGGATTTAAGGTCAAGGTTTCCCCGGCAAGCACAAGAAAAATGTACGAGGAAGGCCTGTCTGCGGTTACTTCCGATACAGTATGCTTCCCCGCCAAACTTGTCCACGGACATATCCGCAGCCTGGCAAAAAGCGGTGTGGACCGGATCTTTATGCCTTCAATCACAACGGTAGAGTCAGAAAATACAGAGGATACCAGCCAGTCTATGTGCGCGGTGGTGAAAGGTTATCCTATCGTTATAAGGAATTCAGATAATCCTCAGAAACGCTGGAATATTCCTTTTGACGCGCCTCTTTTCCACTGGTATACCAATGGAGACAGGGACAGGCAGCTGACCAGATATATGGAAGATACTTTCCAGATCTCCCCGGAGCTGACAAGAAAGGCTATTGCAGCCGGAGACGAAGCCCAGAATTCTTTCCATCAGGAACTTCTGAAAGCGGGAGAAGAAGTATGCAGACAAGTGCAGGAAAAGGGCACTTATGCAGTGGTCCTGGCTTCCAGGCCTTATCAGAATGACGCCCTGGTAAATCATGATTTGCCGGATATGTTTACAAAAATGGGAATACCGGTGCTTACTGCAGACTCTCTTCCTGGAGTAGAGCATGGAGAACTGAAAAAAAGCCGGCTGGATGTTGTTAATAATTATCATGCAAGGATGCTTTCTTCTGCTATCCTTGCAGCGGAGAAAGATTATCTGGAATATGTGCAGATCGTAAGTTTCGGCTGCGGACATGACGCCTATCTTTCCGATGAGATCATTCGTCTGATGAAGGATATTTCAGGGAAAACACCATTGATCCTGAAACTGGATGAAAGCGATATCCAGGGACCTCTGCGGATCCGTATCCGTTCTTTTACAGAGACAGTGGCAATGCAGAGAAACAGCGGACAGAAACTGGCCGTCCATGAACTGCCGGATCCCTATCCGGTAAAATATACAAAAGCTTCCAGAAAGGAAAAAGTGGCGCTGGTACCTAATACCTCTCATGCGTTCAGCCGGGTCATGGCAGCAGCCTTTGCCGGACAGGGGATCCGTACAGTGCCTATGGAACTGGGAAGAGAAGAAGCCATCCGTCTTGGAAAGCAATATGTACATAATGACATCTGCTTCCCGGCCCAGATCGTGATCGGAGAGGCTCTGGCCGCCTTAAAAAGCGGAAAATATGACGATAAGGAAGTAGCTATCGCCATGGCAAAATATGTGGGAGACTGCCGTCTTACCCATTACAGCGCACTGCTGCGGAAGGCCCTGGACGATGCGGGATATTCCCATGTACCAATCCTGACAAATGATGATAAAGATTCCCATGATCTTCATCCCGGATTTAAGATGAATCTGCTGACCTCTGTGAGGATCGCTTTCGCTATGCCTATGATCGACGTGCTGGAAGAGCTTCTCAGAAAGACCAGACCATATGAAAAAGTTCCGGGAAGCGCGGATGCAGCTTTTGAAAAAGCTCTGGACCAGGTAGTAGACGGCCTGGAAAAACACGGAGTAATGGGAGCCAGAAAAGGCTTTGAAAAAGCCATAGATATTATGAACCAGGTGGAATATGACCGCTCCAATCCCAGGCCAACGGTACTGATCGTTGGAGAATATCTGCTGAATTTCCATCCCGGCGCCAATCACGATATTGAAGCCTATCTGGAGAAAAACGGATTCGAGATCATTGAGGCAAGGATGACAGACGTGATCCGAAAGACTTATTTTTATCAGGACGCCCAGATACGGGAGTACCATCTGGATAAACCGGTTTCACAGAAAGTATGGTTGCGGACGGCCAATGCGGCTTTTAATGCGGCTCACGATCTGACTGATAAGATCGCCAGGAAGAGTCCTCTTTACACACCAGCCTGCCGTATGCAGGATCTTGTAAAAGACAGCGACCCTATTATCCACCATACCTTTGACGCGGGAGAAGGGGTTCTGATCCCCGGGGAGATCATCCACCATGCAAAACATGGCTGCCGGGCTTTTGTGATCCTTCAGCCCTTCGGCTGTCTGCCAAACCATGTGGTGGGAAGAGGGATCATCAAGAAATTGAAAGAAATGTATCCTGACGCCAGCATACTGCCTCTGGACTATGATCCGGATGTGAGCTTTGCAAATATTGAAAACCGTCTGCAGATGCTGATCATGAGTTTTAAAAATAAACAGGAGGACAGTTGAAATGAAGATACTGACTTTTGGCGAGATCATGCTGCGGCTGAAGACCCCAGAGAATCTGAGGATCCTTCAGGCCCAGGATTTTGAGGCAAGCTACGGCGGGGCCGAGGCTAATGTAGCTGTGTCACTGGCCATGCTGGAAGATCCGGTGGCTTTTGTGACAAAGCTGCCGGATAATCCGGTGGGACTGGCCGCCCATAATGAGATCCGCCGTTTCGGTGTGGACACTTCTGGCATACTGAAGGGGGGAGAAAGGCTTGGGATCTATTATTTTGAAAAAGGGACCAATATCCGGCCTACAAATGTAGTGTACGACCGGGCTTACAGTTCTTTTGCCCAGGCATCCCCGGAGGAATTTCACTGGGAGGAACTTTTAAAAGACGTAGATATCTTTTATTTTTCCGGCGTCACCCCGGCAGTAAGCGAAGGTATTGAAAAAGCGGTTCTGGAAGCTTTAAAATACTGCAAAGCTCACTCCATTGAGGTAGTCTGCGATCTGAATTACCGTGGGAAAATGTGGAGCACTCAGAAAGCTCAGAAAGTCATGAGGGAACTGATGGACTATGTGACCTTGTGTATTGCCAACGACGAGGATTTTGAATCTTCTCTGGGGATCCATGCCTTTGACGGAGATATGTCCCACGGGATCGAGCAGATCGGCACCTACAAAAAAGGAATGGAAGAGATCCTTAGGCAGTATCCGAACTGCAGGGCAGTGGCCAGCGTCCTTCGGAATATACGGACGGTGGAGGACGGAGACTGGATGGGAATTTATCTGAAAGACGGAAAGTTTTATGAAAGTCCGGTCCATACAGTCCACAGTCTGGAAGCGGTAGGAGCGGGAGACGCCTTTGCAGGCGGACTTCTTCACAGCCTGGCCAGGGGATTCGATCCTCAGAAAACCATAGATTTTTCTATTACGGCCAGTGTGCTGAAGCTGATGATCCAGCACGATTTTAATGTGGCAAATGAAGGGGATATCCTGAAGGTGATGAAGACCCACAACACCAATCTCCAGCGGTAGATTTTTATTTCTTCAAAGGTCTGATACCTTGATGTCGGCATCGTTGCTAGTTTGATGCATTTATTATAAAATATTGAAAAACAGAAAAGATGGGAGAGAGTAAAATGGTACATCATATTGTTATGTGGAAATTTAAACCGGAAGTTGAAGAAAGCAGAAAACCGGAACTAAAAAGAGCTATGGAAGAGAATCTGAAAAGTCTGGTAGGAAAAGTTCCCGGACTTTTAACAGTAGATTTTGTTACAGATCCTATTCCCTCTTCTACTCATGATATAGCGCTGGTAACCACTCTGGAAAAGGCGGAGGATATTGCGGTATATGGTTCTCATCCGGAACATGTAAAAGTGGCTGATACTTATGTGCGGCCTTATACTGCCGAGAGAGTATGTCTGGATTATGAAGATTAAATGCCGGGGAGGAAGACATCATGGAGAAAGTCATTTTAGGAAAAACAGGCATTGAAGTAAGCAAGAACGGATTCGGCGCTCTGCCTATCCAGAGGATCTCTAAGGCAGATGCCGTCTATCTTCTTCAGAAAGCCTTTTATAGCGGGATCAATTATTTTGATACGGCCAGGGCTTATTCAGACAGCGAAGAGAAGCTGGGCGCCGCTTTTTCCTATATCCGGGAAAAGCTGATCATCAGCACCAAGACTGCTGCCCAGAATTCACAGGATTTTTGGAAAGATCTGGAGGAAAGTCTGAAAATGCTCCAGACCGATTATATTGATATCTATCAGTTTCATAATCCGGCTTTCTGTCCTAAGCCGGGAGATGGTACAGGTCTTTACGAAGCAGCGCTGGAAGCGAAAAAGCAGGGAAAGATCCGTCATATCGGTATCACGAACCATAGGATCGCTATAGCCAAAGAAGCCATAGGATCCGGGCTTTATGAGACTCTTCAGTTTCCGTTTTCTTATCTGGCAGCACCGGCGGATCTGGAAATCGTAGAAATGTGCAGAAAGGCAGATATGGGATTTATTGCCATGAAGGCTCTTTCAGGAGGATTGATCCATAATTCTGCCTGTGCTTATGCCTATATGGATCAGCCGCAGTTTGCCCACGTAGCCCCTATTTGGGGGATCCAGAGAGAGTCGGAACTGGATGAATTCCTTTCTTATCAGGTCTGTCCTCCGGAACTGTCAGAGGAACTTCAGGTTGTGATCGACAAAGACCGGGAAGAACTGTCCGGAGATTTCTGCAGAGGCTGCGGATACTGTATGCCTTGTCCCGCAGGGATCGAGATCAATAACTGTGCCAGAATGAGCCTTATGCTCCGCCGGTCTCCTCAGCAGGAATGGCTTTCCCTCCAGTGGCAGGAAAAGATGAAAAAGATCGAAGAGTGCAAGCACTGCGGACAGTGTATGAAAAAATGTCCTTACGGGCTGAATACGCCGGATCTGCTGGCTAAGAACTATGAGGATTATAAGAGTTTTTTTAAATGATCATATAGCCGAAAGAAGAGCTGTCCTGTGAACAGGCAGCTCTTTTTTTGCGGCAGCCTGGCAATGGACATCCATGCCCGCACGGCCAGGTCTTCCTTTCACAGCAGTCCGTGCCGCAATTTTAGGAAAACATACGGTTGGAAAACGCAGAAAAATAGGATATAATAAACAGATACGCAGAGCCGGATACAGCGATCATATCCGGATCTCTGGGTATAGTTTTAATTTGTAACAGATGGAACGGCAACAGAAGGTGGATACATGAGTGAAGGAAAAAGATATTTAGATAAAGTAACCGGGCAGTTGAAGGAGCGGATCACCGAAGTAAGAGAATCTATTCTCCAGGGGCAGAAAGATATCGAAGGAATGCACGAGTATTACTGGGAAAATTATACAGAAATGGACCAGTACGGCTACGAGGATTTCGATAACCAGCAGGCGCTTCTCCATCAGGTCAACGCAAATCAGGAGCAGCAGGCTTATCTTCACAGGCTGGAGAAAATGCTGGATTCTCCTTTTTTCGGTAGAGTAGATTTTCGTTATGAAGGAGAAGAGGAGGCAGAAAAGTTTTATATAGGGATCGGGAACTTTTCTCTAAAAGCAGGACATATGCCTCTGATCTATGACTGGAGAGCTCCGGTAAGCGGCCTGTTTTATGATTTTGATAAGGGCCCGGCTTCTTATGAGGCGCCTCTTGGTCTTATGGAAGGGGAGATCACAGCCAAATGGCAGTATAAGATCCGGGGCGGCCGGATGATCTACGAATTTCAGAGCGATATGAAGATCGATGATGAGATCCTGAAAGCGGAATTGGGCGGGAACGGAGATGTACAGCTGAAAAATATTGTACGGACCATCCAGAAGGAGCAGAATGCTATTATCCGCAATACGAAAGACCGGATCATGGTGATACAGGGATCAGCAGGAAGCGGAAAGACTTCTATTGCCCTTCACCGGATCGCATATCTGCTGTATCACGACCGGAAAAATCTGAAATCTTCAGATGTTCTGATCCTGTCTCCAAACAGTGTATTTTCAGATTATATCTCTCATATCCTCCCGGAACTGGGAGAAGAAAATATCCAGGAAATGAGCTTTGATCTTTTTGCTTATCGGGAACTGCGGGATACGATCAGAGACTGTCATGACCGGTATGATGAGATCGAGCTGGAATTACAGGGGATCACCCAGGAACAGAAAAAAAGGCTGGAAGAAAAACAGTCCGAGACTTTCGTGTCTCAGACGGAAGGATTTCTTGCATTACTGGAAGATGAGCTGATGTCTTTTCATGATGTGGAATTCCGTGGTCTGACGCTGACAGAAAACGAACTGATCCATCTGTTTTACTTTAAGTTTCAGGAGATCCCGCTTTTATCCAGAATGGATGCGGTGATGGAATATTTTATAGATGAGTACGAAACCCTTCATGACTGCACCCTTTCAGAGGAGGATCTGGATATTATCGCAAGAAAGTTTGAAAAACTTTATGTGACCAGAGACTTATATAAGATTTACAATAAATTGCTGGAAGAAAACGGATACCCCGCACTTCCTGATGTGCCTCAGGAAAAGCGGGTGCTGGCCTATGAGGATGTGTATCCTCTCCTGTATCTGAAGTACAGGCTGTGCCGGGTCCGGGATCATAAAAATATCAAGCATCTGGTCATAGATGAGATGCAGGATTATTCTTACCTCCAGTATCTGATCCTCCGGCAGATGTTTAACTGCAAAATGACCATACTGGGAGACCGGGCCCAGACCATGGAAGAGCAGACTCATGACGTCCTGGAATTTTTGCCGGGGATTTTCGGAAAGGATATACGGAAGATTATCCTGAATAAAAGTTACCGAAATACGGTGGAGATTGCGGAATATGCCAATCGGACTGCAGGTATCCGGGATATGGAGATCTTCCAGCGTCACGGAAAAGAAGTGGAAGAGAAGGTGCTGGATGGGAAAGAAGCGGCGGCAGAGGAAATCTGCAGGGATCTGAACCTGGGTCCCCAGGGTTATGAGACAGCCGCTCTGCTGACTATGAGCGAGGAAGAAGCGCGGAAGGTTTATGAGTATCTGAAGGAAAAGGGGATGCAGGCATCTTATGTGGACAGGAACAGTTCCTCTTTTAAAAAAGGGCTGACAGTCACTACCTTTTATCTGGCAAAGGGACTGGAGTTCGATCAGGTATTTGTCCTGGCCCGCAGGAAAAAAACGCCTTTGCTTATCCAGGCAGAGTATATCTGTGCTACCAGGGCTCTCCATGAATTGTACGTCTACCAATGTTTTTGAAGATAGGGTTTAAAATTTGTTTTTTCCGGCAATCCTACCCTTAGCGTACCAGGGGCAGAACTATCTTTCCAGGCAGGCAACCGGATGTGGAAGGACTTGATTACTGTTGACTAACCTGAACCTGACATTTTAGAATATAGGAAAGATAACAGCCTTGACAACGGAGGGAGGTATTCTTATGCAGGCATTGTCCCAGACAAAGCGTGGTGAAAGTTACACCATTAAATGGATGTTCGGAATACCTGAGGTGCTGGAAGTTATGAAGCGTTACCAGATCCAGGAAGGCAGCCAGGTTCAGGTGATCCAGAATCACAAGGATTGCGTGATCATTGGCGCCAGGGATAAGAGACTGGTGATCGGAAAGGAAATCGCAGACCGGATAAAGGTATGAGGATTCATTCCCGCGGGCAACGAGCCAAGCGGACATGCTGGCATGTCCATTTGGCGACTGACGCGGGGGTCTTTGACTCCATTATGAATGCAGCGTTCAAAGAAGAACCAAAAGACTTCTCTGGACGCTGCATTTTTGCTAGGAATTTTGCCGGGGGTGTTATATAATGATACCAGGGTTAAAAGGTCTGCACACACATGAGCTTGCTCGTAAGTGTGTGTATGACTTTGGAAGCCGCCCTGATATGAGCATGAAAGTGGGAAACACACATTTTATGCGGACAGGAAACCATGTCCGCTTAACAGGAAGGGAGCAGAAGATATGAATACGATTGAATTATTAGATAAACTGCAAAGACAGGCTATGAGCGATGAAAAACTCAGAAAGGAACTTCTGGAAACCAGAAAAGCCAAGAATCCTCTGGGAGCTTTCTGTAAAAAATGCAGGGAACTGGGCTATGAGATCTACGAGATGGAATTGGTCACTGCGGGGGAAGAGTTTTACGCGGAAATGAAGAGAAGCACCAATGGCGGAGGAGAAAATTCTCCTAAGCTGGAAGGCGAAGACGATTTTTATGAGATGTTCTTAGCAAGCATGGAGGAGGAAGAGGAACATGAGCAGAGTAAAGAGAAGTGAGAGACTGAGTTCTCTGTTTTCTCAGGATTATCGGGTGATCGATTTTCTTCCATCCCATGTGGCAGAACACGGCAACAGTATTTTTGAAGAAGTGGAAAGCTATTTTCTTCAGGACAAACAGCTTCAGGAATTCTGTGACAAGGCCATTGCCATTATCCTGAAAGTGATCTGTTATTATCCCTTTGAAGTATATGTGGAAGAATATCTGCCCCTGAAGCCGAAACGAAGCGGCTGGCTGAAAGAAAAACGCTGTGATCTCCTGGTGAAGATCTTAAAGAGAGTGATCATGAAGAAAAAAGGTCAGGTAGATATCCTTCTTGGAAAGGAAAACTCTATCATCAGCATTACGGGAGGCGTCCTCAGTATTGCAGTATACAATGAAAGCGAATCTCTGAGGGATCTGCTGGATAAAGTGGTAGGGACAGAAGGACTGTATTATTGGAAATACAGAGTATGAATTTACTCTATCGGGCAGGAGAAATGAAATATGTTTTTTAAGAAAAAAGAAAAGCATCTGTCCTTTGACAGGAGCAGACAGATCCCGGTCATACGTTCCAGTATCTGTACGGGAGAAAAGACTGCCGGATTCAAGGACATGGATACAGGAAAATTTGAAGACATTTGCTGTATCCGCAGTGACAGAGATCTGGAAGAGTTTATGAAGACTTACGGGATCCTGCGGGAAGAGATCAAGACAGAATATTAAGACAGAGGAGAATACATATATGTTGAGAGAGATCGATCTGGCGGAAGTTTCCGACGGAAAGCTGTATACGGCCAGAGATATGGTAAAGGCAGGCTGCGGCGACTGCCGCGGATGTTGTGACTGCTGTAAAGGAATGGGTAAATCGGTGGTCCTGGACCCTTATGATGTATTCCGTCTGGAAGAAGGTCTGGGCCAGAGCTTTCAGGAGCTTCTGACCTATGCGCTGGAACTGAATGTAGTAGACGGGGTCATACTTCCAAATCTGAAAATGACCGGAGACGGAGAACGATGCAGCTTTCTAAGTACGGAAGGAAGGTGCAGTATTCATCCCTACCGGCCGGGATTCTGCCGGATGTTTCCTCTGGGACGGATCTACGAAGAAAATGGATTTCATTATTTTTTCCAGGTCCATGAATGTCCAAAACAGCCTAAGACCAAGGTGAAGGTCAGTAAATGGCTGGATACTCCGGAACTGAAAAAATATGAGTCCTATGTTCTGGCCTGGCATAACTTTTTAAAGAAAACTGAAAAAATCCTGGGACAGTTCCAGAATCCGGAGGAAGCAAAAAACATATCCATGTATATCCTGAAGAACTTCTTCCTGGCACCCTGGGATTTTACCGAAGATTTTTATGGGCAGTTTGAAGAAAAGCTGAAAGCGGGGGAGAAGTATTTTTTCTGAAGAGGTAAAGATTAAAAAATGTCTGGAAGATATCCGGCGGCAGTATATAGATATACTGTCTGAGAATCTTACAGGAATCTATCTTCATGGTTCTCTGGCCTTTCATTGCTTCCAATGGGAAAGAAGTGACATTGATTTTATTGCAGTTGTAAAACAAGAACCGACATTGTTGGAAAAGATGCGGATCACAGATTTTCTTCTGAAGTTAAAGCCGGTTCCTCCAAAGGGAATTGAAATGAGTATTGTGGAAGAAAAATACTGTAAAAATTTTGTCTATCCCACTCCTTATGTACTGCATTACTCGGAATTTCACAGACGGGAGGCTACGGAAAACCTGGAAGAATACTGTGGGAGAATGAACGGCACTGATCATGACCTGGCAGGACATTTTACAGTGATCAACAAAGCAGGGATCACTCTTCATGGACTGCCGAAAGAAGAAGTGTTCGGCGATGTACCTTGTTCCTGCTACCTGGACAGTATCTGGAGAGATATCCGGGATTCGCTGGAGAAGATAGGGGAGGACCCGGTGTACTATATATTAAATCTGGTGCGGGGACTGGCGGCTGCTTCCCAGGGAGAGGTCCTGTCTAAAGAACAGGGAGGAGCATGGGGGATCCGGCATCTGCCGGTCCGGTACAGACCTCTTCTGGAAACGGCCTTAAAGGCTTATAAAGGTTCGGAAGAAGGAGCTTTTGATAAAGAAAGATTGAGGAAGTATGCTGATTATGTAATAAAGAAGTACCAATGTTATATCCATCACATTTATACGAGTGCTTTTGTTGTAGGTAATACTGCCGGATATTATTTTGGGGTTATAAGATCATTGTAATAAAGGACTTGTTGCTGGCTTTTGTTTTGTCATCTTTCTGGCTGAAAAGAAATTTTATAGAGAAGTGTACGTTAGCGAAAAATCTCCCGTCAGGTTCCACAGCCTTTGCTGTTTTCCCGGCGGGAGATTTTATATTAATCTTCAGGGCCAGTGGTGATAGTTTTTTCTTCCCTGTGGAAGAGCTTGCTGCTAAAAAACAGAATCAGTCCCACAGCTACGATTCCGATGGAAATAAACTGAGAAGTAGACAGGCTTCCCACAGTTCCCCGGTCATCGGCCCGTAAAAACTCGATAAGGAACCGGCCGATACCATAAAGGATCATATAAAGAGCGCCGGTCCGTCCTCTTTCTCTTTTTTTTCTGCTGTAGAGCAGAAGAATAGCCATGATCAGGAAATCTCCCGCAGAAGAAAAAAGCTGGGTAGGCAGCAGCTTTACCCCTGAGGGAGCCATACTGTGTTCCGGAAAGACCACGCCCAGGAAGGAATCCGTTTCTCTTCCGTAGCAGCAGCCTGCCAGAAAACAGCCGATCCGGCCGAAGCCCTGAGCCACGGCGATAGAGGGAACAAGAAGGTCAAAATAATCCAAGAATACCAGTTTTTTCTGTCGGCAGTAAAGGATCGCAGCCAGAACGCCTACAATGATCCCTCCATAGACTACAAAGCCCTCGCCGCCCATGACAGACATAGGATCTTTCATAAACTGATCAAATTCTACGATCACATAAAGCAGTTTTGCTCCGATAAAGCCGGAGAGTACGCCGATAATGGCGATGGTCAGAACTGCGTCGTCGCTCATACTGCGTTTTTTTGCCCGGTACATTCCCATAGCAATACATACCAGAATTCCCACAGCGATCATCAGACCATAACTGTATATGGTAAATGGTCCTATGGAAAATAATTCCATTTTCATATGTTTTCAGCTCACTTTCCTGTATAAATTTTCGTCTCCTCATTATAGCATTTAATCCCCAAAGGAACAAGAAAGATTTATTTTTAGTCCCGGGCCGCTTTGTCATTCTACCTGCTGGGTTCCTTCGCCGAAATAGTAATATGCCTTTCCCTTCTCCAGGGCGATTCCTTTTGCCTGTGCAAGTTCTTCCACAGTCACCAGTTTAAATCCCTTTGCGGCCAGCTCTGGTATCACACGGAGGGCTGCTCTTACAGACCAGGGATGAATGTCATGCATCAGGACTACAGAACCGTCCCGGGCATTGTCTATAATACGCTGATAAGTCATTTCTTCGCTTTTCGTCTTCCAGTCTTTGGTATCAATGCTCCACATGATAATAGGGAGGCCGACGGCCGATCGTACCGTGCGATTAAAAGCGCCTCCCGGAGGTCTCATGCTTGTAGGAGCCTCTTCGGTTATTCTTCTGATAATCCTGTTTGTCTTTTCGATTTCATTTGAAATCTGGATGCTGGAAAGACTGGTGAGGATCGGATGACCATAGGTATGATTTGCCAGTCCCATTCCCAGTTCCTTCATATGTCTGACGATATCAGGATACTGGTCTGCATTCTGTCCAAGCATGAAAAAGGTTGCTTTGGCATTATTTTCTTCCAGACACTTCAGTAATTCTTCGGTATACTGTCCCGGCCCGTCATCAAAGGTGAGGGCGACCATAGGCCTTATTTTCTCATGGTCATACTTTCCATTCTCATTAAAATAACAATCTTTTCCGTCAATCGTATGCCAGCCTGTTTTTACATAGCCGTCTTCGTCAAAATAATATTGATCTCCATCGATCACATGCCAGCCTGTCTTACAAAGAGTCCCGTCTGCATTTTTATACCAGATACCCTTGGGATCCGACTGCCATCCGCTCAGCTTGATTTTTTGAGATAGATCATCCGTATCCGCGGCTGGCCGGGTCAATGCTGCTGTCGACTGTGCTCCCGGATCTTTACTGACCTGCTCCAATCTACCGCCGCTAGGATCGGGAAACAGCCTGCTGATTTTTAGAATCCCCAGTAAGAGCACAAGAAGTATTATCGCTGCCAAAGTACCGTAATGTATGACGCGTTCTTTTCTCTGCCGCTTTAACTTTTTCCGTCTTCTTCTGCGCAAAACTTCAGGATTTTCCCCTCTATGCTGTCTTTCAGGCTTTTTTTCGTGATGAGACTTCCGGGCATATCTGGAACTTCCGGGATGATTAGAAGTTCTCCTTTTGTCCATTATAAGCTCCTCTCATTTTATTCTTGCGGGCAACGAGCCAAGCGGACATGCTGGCATGTCCATTTGGCGGTGCTGTGTGCCAGTGGCACACGTTTAGCACCGACCGAAGTGGAACGTAGACCTGCCGCAAGGGTCTAATACCCCGATGCTTGCATCGCTGCTAGTTTGATGCCCCGTATGCTTGTATCGGGGTCTTTGACTTTGCCAGAATTATACATAATGCGCCATGGTTTGTATATATGACTCTCTTAAAATTCACTCTTTTTTTACAAAAATTTCCAAATACTTTAGGAAGAAGCTTCTTTCCCGGGATCGAGACGTTTGGCAAAGTGATTTGCAAGACAGGAAGGGGCGGACGGCTGCCGTTTGGGACTGGGAAAGAAAATCAGGCTTTTTTTCTATGGCTACCAATGGTAGAATAGGAAAAGAATCTTATATGATAGGAAGCCGAGGGCAGAGACTATGAAAATTTTACATACAGCAGACTGGCATTTAGGAAAGCTTCTGGAGGGCAGGAGCCGCCTGGAAGAACAGAAAATCGTTATGAAGCAGCTGGTGACTATAGCCGAAGAACAGCAGGCGGATATGGTTTGTGTAGCCGGGGATATTTTTGACAACGGCCACCCTTCCGCAGGAGCGGAAGCTCTTCTGTATCAGACCCTGAAGGATCTGAGCAATGGGGGAGAAAGACTGGTGGTCCTGATCGCAGGAAATCATGATCAGCCTTCACGGCTGGAGGCGGTGATCCCTTTGGTAAGGGAGCATGGGATCCTGATCTATGGATCGCCCTGTGCAAAGATTGAATCGGGTCAGTATGGCAGCTTTCAGATTGAATCCCTGGACGAGGGAGTTTTTTCTTTTAAGAAAAATGGAGAGCAGGCGATAGTTGCCTGTGTTCCTTACGCCAGTGAGCGGACTCTGAACGAGGTACTCTACCGGGAGCAGGAGGAAGACCAGGACAGAGCAGTTACCTACGCCCAGAAAATGAAAGAGCTTTTTGCAAAAAGAGCCCGGTGGTTTTCAAAGGACACCATCAATATCCTGATGGCTCATGTCTTTACCCTGGGATGTATCAAGGACGGATCAGAACAGAGCCTGAGTCTGGGAAACAGCTACCTTCTTCCAATGGAAACTTTTCCGGAAGAAGCAGACTATGTAGCTCTTGGTCATGTGCACCGGCCTCAGAAAGCTGTGGGAAGCCAGGGCAGGATCCGATACAGCGGTTCTCCTCTTCCTTACCGGCTCCAGGAAACCACAGTGGCAAAGGAATGTCTCCTGGTGACGCTGCACCCGGGCCGGAAACCGGAGACAGAAGATCTGTATTTCGATAATCCCAAGCCTATTGAAAAATGGGTATGCAAGGATTATCCGGAGGCTCTGGAAATGTGTATGGAAAATCAGGACCGGTCCTGCTATGTTTATCTCCATATCCATACGGATAGTTTCATAAGAGAAGAGCAGATCAAGGAACTGAAAAAATACAAAGAGGATATCCTGGAAGTGGTCCCTGTTTTTCCTGCCCGGGATGGGGAAGAAGAGAAGGAAAACTTTCTGGAAAAAAGTTTTGAGGAACTTTTTACCGAGTATTATACAGAGAGAAAAGGCGTAGAGCCGGAGACGGAACTTTTGGAAACTCTGGCAGATATTTTAGACAAGGAGAGGGAATATGAGACCGATCTGGATAAGGATTAAAGGACTGAACAGCTTTCTGGAACCTCAGGAGATTGATTTTCAGGAACTGACCGGGGAAGGGCTTTTCGGGATTTTCGGACCCACGGGAAGCGGGAAAAGCAGTATCCTGGACGGGATCACCCTGGCCCTGTACGGCACCACGGCCAGAAACAGCGGAAATTTTATTCATGTGAGTACAGATAGGGCTTTCGTGGACTATATTTTTTCTGTGAAGGCCAAGGAAACTCATACCTACCGGGTGACCAGAGGCTTTAAACGCTCAAAAGAAGGCGGTATCCGCAGCGACGGCGCCCGTTTTCTGGAAATCCAGGGAGAGCAGGAAGAAGTGCTGGCTGATAAGGTAGGGGCCGTAAATGAAAAGTGCCAGGAAGTCATCGGTCTGTCAAAAGAGGATTTTTTCCGGACCGTGGTCCTTCCCCAGGGAAAGTTTTCCGAATTTCTCAAATTGGACGGAATGGAGAGAAACAAAATGCTGGAACGGCTGTTCCATCTGGAAAAATACGGAGAAGAACTGGTCCAGATCATCCGAGGCAAAGCCCAGCAGTGGCAGGGGATGGAGAAAGAACAGCAGGGGGCCCTGTCCGGATATAAAGAGGTTACCCGTGAAAAGGCAGAGGAACTTAAGAAGGAAGAAAAAGCCTGTGAAGAACAGTTCCAAAAGGAAGCTTTAGAACTTCAGGAGACCAGAGGAAAACTGGAAGAAGAAAAAATCCGGCTGGAAGCCCAGAAAGAATATGACAGTCTGGAAAAAGAAGCCGGGCAGCTGGAAGAGCAGCGCGCAGAGATGCTCCTGGCAGAGGATCGGATCGGACAGGCCCAGAAAGCGGAGAGGCTTTGGAAAGATCTTCAGGATTTCCTTCAGGGACAGCAGATCCTGGCAGAGCGGAAAGAAAAGCTGGAGCAGCTTTTAGAGGAACAGAAAAAACTGGAGCAGGAAAAAGCGGTTCTCAAAGAGAAAGTCGAGAAGGCTAGGGAGAAAAAAGAGAAAGTGCTTCCGGACCTGGAGATACAGAGGATCCGCCTGGAGGAGGGAATGGCCCTCCTGGCAGGAATGAAAACCCTGGAGAAAAGCGCCCGGAAGAAGAAAAAAGATCTGGAGGAAGGAAACCGTCAGCTTCAGGAGGACCAGGCCAAACTGGAAAAACTGGAGAAAGATCTGAAATTGTACGAAGAGGAAAGAGAAAAGGCAGCCTTTGCCCTGAGCAAGGTGAAGGTAACTGCCAGGGAACAAGAGGCTGTCCAGGAGGGATACCGGCTTTGGCTGGAGCTGGGCAGAAGAAAAGAAGAAAAAGAAAAAAAAGAAAAGGAACTGGAACAGCTCCGTGGCCAACAAAAAACAGAAAATAAAGAAGAGCAGAAATTGCAGGAAGAAAAAGAGCAGGCAGCCGCCCGGCTTTTGGAGGTCCAGAAAAAGAGAAAAGAGGATGAGGAGGCTCTGACAAAGCTGGCTCGTCTGGAAAGCCTGAAAGAACGGCTTTCCCGCGTGGAAGAAGAACAGACCCGCAAAAAGATACTGGAAGATAAAAGAAAGGAACTGGAAGAGCAGGAAAAGAAACTGGCCCGGGAACTTTCCAGGGCAGAGCAGGAAAAAACTCTGGCTCAGGAAGAAAGAGATCAGGCGGAGAAAGCTTACCGGAAAAATCTGGCCCATATCCTGGCCAGAGATCTGAAAGAAGGGCAGCCCTGTCCGGTCTGCGGCAGCATACACCATGAGAGTCCTGTCAGCTTTGCTATGGACCAGGATGATCCAGAGGAAAGGAGAGCCCGGGCTGAGAAAGTTTTTCAACAGATCGCCGGAAATATAACCAGGCTGACTACCCTTCTGGAGAATAACCGGCAGCAGGAGAGAGCCCGAAAAGAGGAAGAAAGCCGGCTGAATCAGGAATTTCTCGGAATGGATCTGGAAAAGGAGAAAATAAACCTTTCTGCCAGAGAACAGGAACGGGAGATACTGACAGAAAGGGCAGAAAGAGAAACGAAAACAGAACAGGAACTGCAAGACAGGATCCTTGGCCTGGAAAAATCTGCCGCAGGAAAAAAAGCCAGAAAAGAAAGTCTTGGGGTGGAAGCAGACAGAAAGCAAAAAGAGCTGGACAGGCTGGCGGAGGAAATCCGGGAACTGGAGAAAGGCTTTGAAAGTCTGCTTGAGAATATTTCAAAAAAGGATTTTCCGGAAATTTATCAGGAACTCCAGGAGAAAAATCAGCGCAGAGAACAATATCAGGAATATCTTGAGAAAATAGATACCGGCATCGAGGCCAGAAGAAAAAGCCGGGAAAAAGGAAAGCAGATCATCCAGGAAGAACAGACCGAAAGGGCCAGGATGAAAGCAGAGCTTCAGGGAATAGAAAAAGAACTTCTGGAAAAGCGGCAGCAGATCCGGGAGAAAGCAGGAGATACAGAGGATCTGGAAGAGAAAAAGGAAAAACTTCTGAGAGAAAGGGAAGCACTGGAAACCTATATCAGGGAAACAGAAGAGCAGTGGGAGACTTTCCAGGACAGAGAAACCCGTATCAGACAGGAACAGGCCTCAGGTGAGGCGTTAGTAACAGAGAAAGAAAAAGAAATCCAAGAGAGGAAAGCCTCTTTAAGCCGGCATATGGCAGAGGAAAAAGTAGAAAATATCTCCTGGATACAGGCCAAGCGGATGGAAAAAGAGGAGCTGGAAGCCCTGGAGGAAAAACTGGGAGCATTTCAGGAAAAAACTCTTTCTGTAAGATCCCGGATGGATTCTGTCAAAGCCCGTCTGAAAGGGGAAAGGATATCTGAGGATCAGATAGAGGAGAGAAGGAAGACCATACAGGATCTGGAAAACCGTCAGGGAGAGACGAACCGGATCCTGGGAGGCCTCCGAAAGGAAAGGGAACAGACAGAAAAAGCCTGGAAGGAAAAAGAGGTCCTGGAAAAAAAGATGAGTCAGATCCGCCATAAACTGGAGCTTTTACAGGAACTGGAAGGACTTTTCAGGGGAAAGAAATTTGTAGAATACGTGGCCCGGTATTATATGGAATATGTATCCAGGGAAGCAGATGAGAAGCTAAAAGAAATGACAGGCAGCAGCCTTGGTCTGGAGACAGATCAGAATGGCCTGTTTATTATCCGGGATTATAAAAACGGCGGCGCCACCCGTCCGGCTTCCACTCTTTCAGGAGGAGAGACCTTTATGGCTTCTCTGGCTCTGGCCCTGGCTCTTTCCTCCCAGATCCAGATGAAGGGAGCGGCCCCTATGGAACTGTTTTTCCTGGACGAAGGCTTTGGGACTCTGGATGAGAATTATCTGGAGATCGTTATGGAGGCCCTGGAGAAAATCCGGGACCGGAAACGGAGCGTAGGAGTGATCAGCCATGTGGAGGAGATCAAGGCCCGGATCCCGGTAAGGCTGATCGTAGAACCCTCAAAAGCAGGAGAGGGCGGAAGTAAGATACACATAGAAAGGGAGTAGGCTATTATGAGAGAAATGCGGCTTGCGAAAAGAGAGATACAGGAGAAAAAACGGCTAATGGACATCCTGGATCAGGCAAAGGTGCTGCGGATCGGCACCGTAGATCAGGAAGGAATCTATATTGTTCCGGTAAATTTCGGATATGAATGGAAAGAAGGAGAGCCTCTGAGGTTTTATATCCATTCTGCAAAGGAGGGAAGAAAAGTCCAGGCCTTTGCTGCCAGTGGGGACGTTGGATTTGAACTGGATCTGGAGCGGGGCGTGATCCGGGGAACCTATACCTGCAGCTATTCCTATGCATATCAGAGTATCACAGGTACAGGAAAGATCCGGCTTCTGGAAGATATGGAAGAGAAAAAGCAGGGTCTTGTCAGGATCATGGAACATATGGCTGCGGATGCTGAACTTTGTTTTTCCCCGGAAATGCTCCAGGCGGTAAATGTATATTGTCTGGAAGCAGTTGCCTTTAAAGGAAAAGAACGGAAGCCAAAAACAGCCGGAGAGGAGGGAAATACAGATGGTCAGTCATGAGCAGATCGAAGAATATATCTGTCAGTATCCGGTATATCAGTACGCCTTTTTCTCACCCAAGGATATTGAATTTTCCCATCGTGTAAGGTGGATATGCCAGCATGAATGTGAGAGGTATAATACTACCTGGGCCTGTCCTCCGGCAGTGGGGACTGTGGAGGAATGCCGGGAAAAATGTCTGTCTTACAGAGAGTGCTTTCTTTTTTCTACTATCGCCTCGGTATCGGATGTGGTAAATATGAAAGAGACCCTGTCTACCCGTAAAGAGCATGAGGAGATCACCGCTTCCATTGAAAAGTTTATCCGGAGCCAGGGAACCGACTGTATAGCTCTTTCCACAGAGTCCTGCGATATCTGTGAACACTGCGCCTATCCGGAAGCTCCCTGCCGGTTTCCGGAAAAAATGCACCCCTGTCTGGAAAGTCACGGGATCATTGTCAGCGAACTGGCAGAAAAATTTTCCATGGATTTTACTTTAAGCCCTACAGAGATCCTCTGGTTCAGTCTGATCTTTCTGAAGTAATTTTTCCACAGGATCTGTCATATGCTGTGATAAGGACCATAAGCGGGAGACAGACAGAGTGAAAAGAAAGCTGGGAGATCTTACGGGCAGGATCGGGGATTCTCTGGATATCCCCAAAGATCTGTCCTATCGGGAATCTGTGCTGACCCTTACCGGTTCCAGAGAGGTATTTATCGAGAATTATAAATGTATCCGGAAATATCAGGATACCTGTATCCTTCTTCTCTCCAAAGAAAATAAGATCCAGATCGAAGGAACGAAACTGATGATCGTGTATTATACAGATGTGGAAATGAAGATCACGGGAAATATCTGCAGGATCATATTTTTGTAAGGGAGGCTGGAATTTGAGAAAATGGGAATTTTACCGGAAAGGGTATGTCCGCCTCCGGTTTTGGGGAGAAAATCCAGAACGATTTCTGAATCTGTGCGCCTATCACAGGATACCGGTGTGGGATCTGATCAGTATAGACAAAGCTTATGAAATGAATACCACCGTGGAAGGCTTCCGGCGTCTGAGCGGGATCTGCCGGAAGTCCCGGGTGAAAATCAAGATCATCGGAAAATATGGACTGCCCTTCTTTTTTTACAGAAATAAAAAGAGAAAGGCTTTTTTTCTGGGTTTTTTTCTGGGACTTGGTCTTCTTTTTCTTCTCTCCAGACACATCTGGAATATCCATGTAGAGGGAAATGTCTACAACAGTACCCAGACTATCCTGAATTATCTGGAAGAACTGGATGTCCGCCATGGAGCTTTGAAAAAGGATCTGGACTGTTCTTACATAGCCGCTCAGATGCGGGAAAAATTTCCGGATATTACCTGGGTGTCCGCCAAAATCTCCGGAAGCAGGCTGATCCTGGAAATAAAGGAAAACGGCGCTTTGGAGGAAGCAAAGGAGAAGGAAGAGACGGTGCCTGTGGATCTGACGGCCCAGACCTCAGGAACCATTGTGTCTATGGTTACCCGTCAGGGAACCCCTTTGAAAAAACAGGGAGATACCTGCGCTGCCGGGGAGATCCTTGTCAGCGGCAGGCTGGATATCAAAAATGACAGCGGAGAGATCATCGGGTATGAGTATACCCAGGCAGACGGAGACATTTATATCCAGCACGATCTGGAATATTATCAGGAATTTCCCATGGATTATGAAAAACCAGTGTATACAGGAGAAAAGAAAAGGGGCGTGCTTTTTCAACTGGGCGGTTATTATCTGCAGCTGAAAGGCAGAAGTCCCTGGAAGGATTATGACCGGGTGACCAGTCTTCACCAGGTAAAGCTTACAGAGAACTTTAAACTGCCTGTCTACTACGGGACTGTAACAGATCATGCCTATGAAAAACAGCTCTTTACCTATTCGGAGGAAGAAGCCAGGCAGAAGGCAGAGGAGAACCTGAACCGCCTTTTGGAAAGTTTAGAGGAAAAGGGGGTTCAAATATCAGGGAATCATGTTAAAATAGGAATACAGGGCAAAACCTGCACCGCCAGAGGAACCCTGACGGTGATCGAAAAAAATGAGCAGAAAACTCTGACAGAAATTTTAGAACAGCCTACGGAAAGGAACATACAGGAAAATGAGTAATATTTGCGAGGAGAGAATGGAACTGCCTGCAGAACATGAAAGAAATGTTTTCGGGCAGTTTGATGAATATGTAAAAAAGATGGAACGGACCCTGGGAGTGACTGTGATCTCCCGGGACGGCCAGCTGAAGATCCTGGGGCCCCAGCAGGCCTGCCAGCAGGCGGTAAAAATCTTCACCCAGCTTCTGGAATTATCCAAAAGAGGAAATACCATTACAGAACAGAATATAAATTACGCCCTGTCTCTGGCAGCAGAGGAGCGGACGTCAGCCATTACGGAGATCGATAAGGATTATATCTGCCATACATTGAACGGAAGGCCGATCAAACCAAAGACTCTGGGACAGAAAGCCTATGTAGATGAGATACGGAAGAAGATGATCACCTTTGGCCTGGGTCCGGCAGGTACAGGAAAGACTTACCTGGCAATGGCAATGGCGATCACCGCCTTTAAAAATGATGAAGTAGGACGTATCATCCTTACCCGTCCGGCTATCGAAGCAGGAGAAAAGCTGGGATTCCTTCCGGGAGACCTGCAGAGCAAGGTAGACCCCTATCTCCGTCCCCTCTATGACGCTCTTTATGAGATCATGGGAGCGGACAGCTTTTCAAAGAACATGGAAAAGGGACTTATCGAGGTAGCGCCTCTGGCTTATATGAGAGGAAGAACTCTGGATAATGCTTTTATCATCCTGGACGAAGCTCAGAATACCACCCCGGCTCAGATGAAGATGTTCCTCACCAGGATCGGATTCGGCTCCAAGGTAGTGATCACCGGTGACCAGTCCCAGAAAGACCTGCCAAGAGACGCAAAATCAGGGCTGGATGTGGCTATCCAGGTGCTGAGAAAAGTAGAGGACATCGCTTTTTGCCAGCTGACCAGCAAGGATGTGGTAAGACATCCTCTGGTACAGAAGATCGTACAGGCCTATGATGAATATGAGAAAAAACAGAAACCGGAGAAGAAAGAAAAATATGTGAGAAAAGACAGAAGGAGATAAGGAATGACGCTGAATCTGGATATTGATACAGACTATCAGAAAGTTTTTGACTTTGATCTGGAGGAAACTGCCAAAAAAGTCATAGAGGGAGCCCTGGATCATGAAAACTGTCCCTATGAGGCAGAAGTGAACCTGGTGCTTACAGATAATGAAGAGATCCGCAGGACCAACCGGGAGTTCCGGGATATCGACCGGGAGACGGATGTGCTCTCTTTTCCCATGCTGGAATATGACCGGCCCGGAGATTTTTCCCATGCAGAGGAGGACGAGTCCTGCTTTAACCCGGACACAGGAGAATTGATCCTGGGGGATATTATGATCTCCGTTCCAAAACTGAAAGAGCAGGCAGAAGCTTACGGACATTCCCAGTTAAGAGAGTATGCCTTTCTTATTGCCCACAGTCTTCTTCACCTGATGGGCTATGACCATATGGAGCCTGAAGAGGCTGTCCTTATGGAGAGCAGGCAGAGAGAGATCCTGGAGGATCTGGGGATCACAAGATAGGTGTGTATAAAGAAGAAAAATCAGTCGATACTATAATCAGAAATATTTCAGGAATCGGATAAGGAGGATTCTGTATGAAAAGAATGATTTATGGTATCGGCTTCTTTCTTGCTCTTCTTTTCCTGGGAGCAGGGTTCTTTTTAAGTTATCAGGTGGCGGATCTGAGACAGGACATGACCCGGCTCCAGGAAAGCAGCGCCAAGGAAAGGCAGCAGGTATCCGCCCTGGTCTCTTCAAAAGATCAGGAGCTGGTTTTTGAAACTTATGAGGAAGGCAGTCTTCTCAGGAACCGTTACCGGATCACCGCCTATGGGCCGGAACAGATCGTTCTGCGCCAGGAAGAGGAAGAAGAAACAGGCGCTGACCAGGAATTTCTGCTGAAGGTAGAGGAAGGATGTATTACTGTATATGACAAAGAGAGCGGGGAGGTTTTTGAGCATACCAACATTCCTTTAGAGACTCTCCCCCAGGAACTTCAGGCAGAGGTCCTTCTGGGGAAAACCCTGGAGGGTAATGAAGAACTTTACAGTTTTTTGGAAAATTACTCAAGCTGAGGGTATAGACGAACCGGAAAAAATAGTGTATGATTTACCCAGTCAGTTCCGCCTGTACAGGCAGAACAATTATGAGAATTACATTTCATGAGGTACGGACAGATGAATATTCGGGAAAAGCTGAAAGAGAAAAAAAGAGTTGTGATCAAAATAGGATCTTCTTCTCTGACCCATAAAGAGACAGGCCGTCTGGATCTGATCAAGATGGAGATCCTGGTCCGGGAACTGGCAGACCTTCACAACCAGGGAAAGGATGTGATCGTAGTGTCTTCCGGGGCCATTGCGGTGGGCAGAGCTGTGATGGGGATCCATGAGAGACCCTCGGCCCTGGCTCAGAAGCAGGCCTGCGCGGCTATCGGACAGGCCAGGCTGATGATGATCTATCAGAAACTTTTTGCAGAGTATAATCAGACGGCGGCCCAGGTTCTGCTGACCAAGTATACCATGATCAATGACCGCAGCCGGAATAATGCCAGAAATACTCTCCAGAGCCTTCTCCATATGGGAGCGATCCCCATTGTTAATGAAAACGATACAGTATCCACTGACGAAATCGAATTTATCAATACCTTTGGAGACAATGACACCCTCTCTGCTTTAGTAGCGGCCCTGGTAGATGCGGATATGCTGATCCTCCTGTCGGACATTGACGGACTTTTTACAGACGATCCCCATCTGAATCCTAAGGCCGAATTTATCGATGTGGTGGAGAAGATCGACGATCGGTTTATGGAGATGGGAAAGGCAAGCTCCGGAAGCAGTGTGGGAACCGGAGGCATGGCTACCAAACTATCCGCTGCCAGGATCGCTACCTGTGCAGGAGCGGATATGGTCATTGCTAACGGTGGAGATTTCCATGTGATCCACAAGATCATGGAAGGAAGAAATTATGGAACTTTATTCCTGGCAGACAGAAAGGACCGGGAAGCTCTTCATAAAATGTTTGAAAATTTATAGAAAAGGAGTACATAGAGCTATGGATCAGAAATCCATCAACAGGATCAACGAACTTGCCAGAAAGGCAAAAACCGTGGGCCTTACCCCGGAAGAAAAAGAAGAACAGAAAAAACTCAGAACAGAATATATTGCGGTGATCCGCATGAACCTTCGGGCTCAGCTGGATAATATCGATATCCAGGAAGAGGATGGCAGTATCACAAATTTAGGAGATAAGTATGGCCTCAAAAAAGGAAATTAGAAAATACGTTTTTGCAAAGCGCAAGGAAATGACACAGGAAGAGGCGGACAGGCTCAGTCTTTCCATTTATGAAAAGGTGATCGGCCTTCCGGAATTTCAGGAAGCTTCCTGCGTATATGCTTATGTGGATTATAACAAAGAAGCATCCACCAGAGAAATCATTAAAAAAGCCTGGGCGGAGGGAAAGCGGGTGGCTGTGCCAAAGGTGACAGGTCCCCACGAGATGAAATATTATTATCTGGAAGACTTTTCTCAGTTAAAGCCGGGATATTTTCAGATCCCGGAGCCGGAGGACTGTCCCGAGGCAGCGCAGGAAGATGCCTTTCTCATTGTCCCAGGGGTAGCCTTTGACGAAAACCGTCACCGGGCAGGATATGGGCAGGGATTTTATGACCGGTATCTTGCAGGCCACAGAAAACACAAGACGGCGGCCATTGCCTTTGAGTTTCAGATCGTGGAGGAAGTGCCGGCGGAAGCTACAGACATTTTCCCGGACAAAGTGATCACAGAAAAAAGGATCCTTTTATAGACAGGAAAACTTAAAATACGATTTTACTTTCTGAAAAAGTGCCGAGAGGCACTTTTTTTGTGATTTTGACGAAAATAAGCCGGGAATTTTGCAGATACATATGTCGACATAACGGGAAAAGAGTGTTATACTTAACAGGTGCGCTGCTTTTGCGATTTAAAGTGTTGCGGGGTATAGTGCAAAAAATATAAAGTAAGAAAGCTTTAGAGAATAAATGAACGGAGGAAGACCATTTATGAAAATCATTGTATGTATGAAACAGGTTCCGGCTACCACTCAGGTAGAGATCGATCCGGAAACTGGTTCCATGAAACGGTCCGGCTCTTCCACCAGGACCAATCCCTATGATCTTTTTGCCCTGGAAACAGCTCTGCGTATCCGGGAAAAAACAGGAGGCACCGTAACAGCCCTGACTATGGGGCCGGATCAGGCGGTGTCTATGATGAAGGACGCTTATGCTATGGGCGCGGATGAAGCGGTGATCCTGTCTGACAGAAAATTTGCCGGTTCTGATGTACTTGCTACTTCTTTTACCTTATCTCAGGGAATACGGGCGCTTGGAGGGGCAGATCTGATCATATGCGGAAAACAGACCACAGACGGGGATACCTCCCAGGTAGGCCCTGCTCTGGCAGAACATTTACATATTCCTCACTGCGCCTGGGTAAACGGCCTGGTCTGTGTGGACAGTGAAAAGATCCAGGTAAAACAGGAACTGGGAGAGGTGACCCAGGTGTCGGAGATGAAGTATCCCTGCCTGATCACTGTTGACAAGGATATTTTTGTTCCCCGTCTGCCATCCTACCGGAAGAAAAAAGCGACGCAGAACCGGGAAGTGAAAATGCTCCATTTGGCGGACCTGCCCGATCAGAATCTTACCAGGTACGGATCTATCGGGTCTCCTACAGCAGTGGACCGGATGTTTGCCCCTGAAAGCAAGGCCCGTCAGATCCATCTGGAGGGAACCGTTTCTCAGAAGACAGAGCGTCTGTTCGCCCTGCTGACAGAACAGAAGATTATTTAATTCAGGAGGAAGGAGCGCTATGGATTTACTGAAATTTGACGCGGAGCTGTGTACGCTCTGTAATAAATGTATACAGAAGTGTCCTTTCGGCGCCCTGAATATGGGCGAGAAAGGAATCGAGGTAAATGAAAAATGCCGAATGTGCGGCGTCTGTGTAAAAGTATGTCCTCAAAGGGCTATACGTTTTGAGCAGAAAGCCAGGTCTCAGGACAAAAAAGACTGGAAGGGCTTTCTTATTTTTGCCGAGCAGGAAAGGGGAAAGATCCATCCTGTAGTCTTTGAACTGATCGGAGAAGCCAGAAAGATGGCAGAAAAAGTGGGATTTGACGTGGACTGTCTAATCATAGGAGGAAAAGGAACCAGGGAAAATGCCCGCATTCTCCTGGAATATGGGGTTCAGCATGTATTTGTTTTTGAAGATCCCTGTTTTGAAGGATTCCGGGCAGATATTTATACAGATGCGGCGGCAGAGTGTATTTCCCGGCAGAAACCTGCATCGGTACTGATCGGGGCTACTGCTCTGGGACGCAGCCTGGCTCCCCGACTTGCCACCAGATTCCACACAGGCCTTACTGCGGACTGCACATCCCTGGATATCCGGGAGAATACAGATATGGTACAGATCCGTCCTGCCTTTGGCGGCAATATCATGGCTCAGATCCTGATCACAGATTCCCGCCCTCAGTTTGCCACTGTCCGCTACCGTGTTATGGACCGGGCGAAAAAAGTGGAGGCTTGCGCAGGTGTTATTGAAGATATGGAGATCAGCGATGAAATGCGGCAGTCCGGGATCCGGATTCTGTCTTCCCAGGTTATTGAGCATCAGAAATCCATCGAGGAGGAAGACATCCTGGTGGTAGCCGGCCGGGGAGTAAAGTCGGAAAGAGATGTAGAAATGTGCCGGAAGCTGGCCCAGACTCTGGGAGGACAGCTTGCCTTTACCAGACCTATGGTGGAAGATGGATATGGGGACCAGAAACATCAGATCGGACTTTCCGGCCGTACGGTACGTCCCAAGCTGATCATTACCCTGGGTGTTTCCGGAGCGATCCAGTTTACCGCCTGTATGAATCAGGCAGAATGTATTGTAGCCGTTAATACAGATCCGGAGGCGCCTATTTTTAAGATCGCCCATTATTGTATTGTTGATGATTTATACCAGGTAGTCCCGGTGCTGATGGAATGCCTGAAAAATCGTAAGGAGGAGTAAAGACTATGCCATATCCTTATAAAAAAATGGATGAGAATGATTTTGAGGCCATCCGCCGCTTCACAGACAGCAGCCGGGTCTGGGTAGGAGAGGAGATCGCCCGAGAATATTATCATGATGAGATGCCAAACTATGGTACTTATCCCCCGGAACTTTATGTAGAAGTGGTGAATAAAGAAGAAGTATCGGCGATCATGGCCTATGCCTATGAAAAGAATATCCCGGTTGTCTGCCGGGGAGCCGGAACCGGTCTGGCAGGAGGCGCCAGCTGTAAATTCGGCGGGATCATGCTTTCTGTTATGCGGATGAACCGTATTTTTCCTGTGGATCATAAGAACCAGACGATTACCGTGGAACCGGGAGCCCTGCTTACCGATGTCCAGGCGGCAGCCAGGGCAGAAGGGCTTTTTTATCCTCCGGATCCCGGGGAAAAGACAGCTTCTATCGGAGGCAACGTGATCACCAACGCAGGAGGAATGAAAGCCGTCCGCTACGGTCTTACCAGAGATTTTGTCCGGTGTATCCAGGCAGTGCTTCCTGACGGCAACATTGTGGAGTTTTCCTCCAATGTTGTAAAAAACACTACAGGCTACGATTTTAAGGATCTGGTCATCGGAAGTGAGGGAACTTTGTGTGTCCTGACCCAGGTTACCCTGAAACTTCTTCCAATGCCCAAGAAAACCTGCACCCTGGTGATCCCATTTCCTTCTCTAGAGGAATGCGCGGACATGGTCCCGGTGGTCCTGGAACTGCCCTTTGTGCCTACAGCTATTGAATTTCTTGAGCGGGAACTGATCGAAATGGTGGAGAGGAACCTGAAAAAGCCTTTTCCTGTTACAGAGGGGAACGCGGCATTGATCGTTATGTACGACGCCTCCAGCCAAAGTGAACTGGACGGGGCAGTTGAGGCGGCAAGTGAAGCTGCTCTTGCCCATGGTGCTATTGATGTGGCCATTGCAGATACTCCGGAGCGGGCGGATTCTGTCTGGAGCGTCCGGGGCGGGATCCTGGAGGCTATGAAGGCAGAGTCTGTAGCCCAGGAGGAATGCGATGTTGTAGTGCCAAGATCCAGGATCGCCGAATATGTACGCCTGGCAAAGGAAATCGGTCTTCGCCACGGGATCACGGTGGAACCCTGCGGTCACTGCGGAGACGGAAACATCCATACAGAAATGCTCAGGCCTGAAGGAATGTCTGACGAAGACTGGGAAAAAGGAACTCACGCCTGTCTGAAAGAACTATACGCGGTTTCTAAAAAGTTCGGAGGCCAGCTTTCCGGAGAACATGGCATCGGCAACGGAAGGCTGGAATATTTTAAAGATTTCATCAGCCCCCGGCTGTATCAGCTTCATAAGGCTGTAAAACTGGCTTTTGATGATAAACTGATTCTGAATCCGGGTAAGATCGTAGAGTATAAACAGGAGGAAATGAACTATGGCCGGTAAAAAATCCATACTTGTGGACAAAAATAAAATGCCTCTGACAATGGGGATCGCTTTTGTTGCGTTTACCACCCAGTTCGGCGGGGGATTTGCCTCCGGAGCGCAGATTTATTCCTATTTTATCAATTACGGGGCCTGGTGTCTGATTCTGCCATTTCTGACCCAGGGACTTTACGCGCTGTTTTTCTGGTATGGCATGCGGTATGCTTATAAACATAAAACCTATGATTACCGTAGCTTTTCTGACCGTCTGTATGGAAAAACCCGGTATGTGATGTCAAACCTTTTCGAGATCACTTATCTGATCATGATCGGCACCGCGTCGGCAGCGGCTTTTGCAACAGGAGGATCAACTTTAAACCAGCTTCTGAACATTCCATATTGGCTTTGTACATTGATAGTAGCGGCGTTTATTTTTCTGGTGGCTATGTTTGGAACAAATGTGGTGCGCAAAACGGCCTCTACTTTGTCTGTGCTGATCATTGTGGGATTGGTTGTGGTACTTGTTCCCAATATCATCGCTCAGTTCGGGGATATCCAGGATAGTATCGGAAGAATGGCTGCCGGGGAAATGGTGGTCTGCTCCAGTCAGGATGGCTCTTTCATTCCGGCATTGTGGAGCGCAGTGCTGTATTTTCTCTTCCAGCTGGCTTCTGTATCGGTTATGTACCAGCATATGGAGCCGGTGACCAGTGTGAAGCAGATCAATCACTCTGCCATATGGATGTTTGTGGTGAATTCTTTTGCTATGATGCTGTCCATTGTAGGCCTGCTGGCTGTTGGTTATGTTTCTGAGCTGGCGGACGCTTCTGTTCCAATGCTGGTCCTGGTGCAGAACGGAGTGGGATCTATGATCCTTACGCCGATCATCTCTATCCTGATCATTCTGGGAGCCGTTTCTACAGGTGTGAATATGGTGGCCGGAATCGTTGTCCGCTGTGTCAACGCAGTGGAGCGGAGGATGGAAGCGCCAAAACGGAGCAAAGGCCATATGGGAAGAATGGCAGTGTTTACCGGAATTTTCACCGCATTGGCTTTCGGCATTGCACAGTTCGGTCTCATGGCAGTCGTACAGAAAGGTTACGCATACCTGGGCTATGCTTCTCTGATCACAGTATTTATCCCATTTGTGATCCATGCCATTTATACAAAAATGAAAGAAATCTGAGATGGAGATTTTATAAGCGGGATGAAATATTATGAGAGAGAAAACACAGAACCTTCTGTTTAACAACAAGAAACTGGCTGCCCTTCTGATCCCTCTGGCCCTGGACCAGCTTTTGAATTCTTTTATGGGCAGCGTGGATACTTTTATGGTCAGCCATCTGGGATCCGCATCGATTTCTGCCGTATCCCTGGTGGATTCCATTAATATGCTTATTGTCCAGGCATTTTTTGCACTGGCATCCGGCGGTACGGTGGTGTGTTCCCACTATCTTGGCTGCCAGAAGAAAAAGATGGCCAATGACGCCGCAAGACAGCTGGTGTTTATCACGTCAGTGATGTCCACCCTCGTAGCAGTGCTCTGTCTGGTCTTTCACAGCCAGATCCTGGGACTGATCTTCGGAGAAGTGGAGCCTGCAGTTATGAACAATGCCAGACAGTATTTCCTGATCTCCGCAGTTTCCTATCCTTTCATCGCCTTATATGATGACGGGGCCTCGGTCCTGAGAGCCCAGGAGAACAGCCGCTTTCCAATGATGATCTCCCTGGCGGCAAATATTATAAATCTGGTATTGAATCTGCTTTTTGTGTGGATCTTACATCTTGGTGTTCCCGGCTCTGCTTTCGCCACGCTTCTGGCCAGGATCTTTTCTATGGCGGCAGTTCTGATCCGTCTGAGAAAGAAAGACCTGGAAATCGCACTCCGGAATTATTTTTCCATACGCCCGGACTGGAGAGAGATCTGCAGGATCCTGAATATCGGGATCCCCTCCGGGATTGAGAACGGCATGTTTCAGTTCGGGAAGCTTGCTATCCAGTCAACAGTATCTCTGATGGGGACAACGGCGATTGCGGCTCAGGGAATGACCAATACTTTTGAGAATCTGAACGGTATCCTGGCTATAGGCATAGGGGTCGGCCTGATGACAGTAGTGGGAGAGACCCTGGGGGCAGGAAGAAAAAAAGAAGCCGTTTACTATGTGAAAAAACTGAGCATCATTTCAGAAATTGTCATTATCGCCTCATGCCTTATCATGTATGCCCTGGTCCGTCCGGTCACTCATTTCGGCGGCATGGAGCCAGAAAGCGCAAAGCTATGTATCTATATGGTCACCTGGATCACCATTGTAAAACCGGTGGTATGGGTTATGTCCTTTATACCGGCATATGGATTCCGGGCTGCGGGAGATGTAAAATTCACCATGCTCGTTTCTGTGATCTCTATGTGGTTCTGCCGGGTAACCCTTACTATCGTCCTGGCAAGAGTATTCGGCATGGGACCTATGGCAGTGTGGATCGGGATGTTTACAGACTGGACAGTAAGAGGTATTATCTACACTTTCCGGTTCAAGAGCCGTAAGTGGCTGGAGCATAGGGTTGTATAAAAGGAGCCGGGGATAAAGATTTCCCGGGCATTCTAGTAGAATATATTTATGGATGGAATACTGGAAAAATCTCCATTGATCCAGGTCAAGATGATGGATGTAACAGATAATGAAGTGGATCTGAATTTCCTGGAGCAGAGTGAAGCAGTGATCTTCGGTTCTCCGGTATACTTTACCGGGATGAGCTGGGAACTGAAAAAATGGTTTGACCAGAGTTTCCGGACAAATCTAAAAGGCAAACTGGGAACCGTATTTGTGACGGCAAATTCATTTTCAGGAGGAACAGATACGCGATCATGGATATCATACGTCATATGCTGGTGAAAGGTATGTTTGTTTTTTCAGGGGAAGGCAGCCGTTCTCTCGGCGCGTTTCAGATAGGCGCAGCTGTTCAGGCAAAAGAACTTGACAAGTATGAGGATCAGCTGGAAGCCCTGGGAGCAAATGTGGCAGAAGCGGTTGTCGCCCATCTGACTTCGGGTAACAAATGAACATGGAACAAAAGAGGAAGAAGCTCTCCGGCAGTGAAACGGAGAGCTTTTTATGTATACAAAAAAAGGTCAGGTTGTATACAGGACAGATTCTGGTTTTTATTTGACAAATTTAGTTGAAAAGATTAAATTCTTAATATATACTAATTTAGATAATGCCCGGAAAGGACTTTGAAAATGGAAAATAAAGAAACAGTGTTTAATACAGAAATAGATAAACTCATAGACAGTATGGATCTGACAAAAGAGCCTCCCGTAAAGGAGCCGGAAAGGCAGTACTGGTTTATGAAAAAGGCACGTCAGCTGGTCCAGGAAAAGGAGAAAGAGCTGGGACGTCCCCTGACGGCCTGCACGGTGACATTCGGCTGCCAGATGAATTCCAGGGACTCTGAGAAACTTGCCGGTGTGCTGGAGCGTATCGGCTATGTGGAGACAGAAGACGAAAACGCGGATTTTGTCATCTACAATACCTGTACGGTCCGGGAAAACGCCAATCAAAGAGTCTATGGAAGACTTGGCTATCTCCACAGCCTGAAAAAGAAAAACCCTCATATGATGATCGCTCTGTGCGGCTGTATGATGCAGGAGCCTCAGGTGGTGGAAAAGCTGAAGAAAAGCTATTCTTTTGTAAATCTGATCTTCGGTACCCACAATATCTATAAGTTTGCGGAGCTGGTAGTTTCTGCCCTGCTTTCCGACCGGATGGTCATTGACATCTGGAAGGATACGGACAAGATCGTAGAAGATCTTCCCGTTGAGCGGAAATATCCCTTTAAATCCGGCGTTAATATCATGTTCGGCTGCAATAATTTCTGCAGCTACTGTATTGTTCCCTATGTAAGAGGAAGAGAGCGGAGCCGGAATCCAAAGGATATTATCCGGGAGATTGAGCGGCTGGTGGCAGACGGGGTAGTGGAAGTCATGCTCTTAGGCCAGAATGTAAATTCTTACGGGAAGAACCTGGAAGAGCCTATGACCTTTGCCCAGCTTCTGCAGGAAGTGGAGAAGATCCAGGGACTGGAGCGGATCCGTTTTATGACCTCCCATCCCAAGGATCTTTCAGACGAGCTTATTGAAGTTATGAAAAACAGCAAGAAGATCTGCCGTCATATTCACCTGCCTCTTCAGTCAGGAAGCAGCCGGATCCTGAAGCTGATGAACCGACGGTACGATAAGGAGAAGTATCTGGACCTGGTGCAAAAGATCCGGGCAGCTATGCCGGATATTTCTCTGACTACAGATATTATTGTGGGATTTCCGGGTGAGACAGAAGAAGATTTTCTGGAAACCATGGATGTGGTGGAGAAGGTACGGTATGACAGCGCCTTTACTTTCATCTATTCCAAAAGGACAGGAACCCCTGCCGCGGTGATGGAAGATCAGGTGCCGGAAGATGTGGTGAAAGACCGTTTTGACCGGCTGCTGAAGAAGGTGCAGGAGATCGGAAGAGAGATGTCTTCCAGAGATACGGGGACTATTCAGGAAGTGCTGGTAGAAGAACAGAACAGCCAGGATCCTCATCTGGTCACCGGAAGGCTTTCCAATAATCTGCTGGTCCATTTCCCGGGAGATGTTTCCCTGATCGGTCAGCTGTGCAAGGTAGAGCTTTTGGAGTGCAGAGGATTTTATTATATGGGCAGGAAAGTAGGATAAAGAGACAGAATGGGAATTTCGATAAAAGATGTGGATGTGTCAGTGGTTTCTCCTATGATGCAGCACTATATAAAAACAAAAGAAGAATATGAGGACTGTATTTTATTTTACCGTCTGGGAGATTTTTATGAGATGTTCTTTGAAGATGCGGAAACTGTGTCAAAGGAACTGGAGCTGACCCTGACGGGAAAGGACTGTGGTTTGGCCGAGAGGGCGCCCATGTGCGGCGTCCCCTTTCATGCTGCGGATAATTATATCAACCGGCTGGTAGAAAAAGGATATAAGGTGGCCATCTGTGAGCAGATGGAAGATCCGAAAAAAGCCAAAGGGATTGTGAAGCGGGAAGTGATCCGGGTAGTGACGCCTGGGACCAACCTTTATACCCAGGCTCTTGACGAGACGAAAAACAATTATATCATGTCTGTGGCATATATCTCCAACCGGTTCGGGATTGCTTTTGCAGATGTGACCACCGGTGCTTTTATGGTTACAGAAGTAGAAAAACTCCGGAACCTTCTGGATGAGATCTATAAGTTTTCTCCGGCGGAACTGATCTGCAATGAGGCCTTCTGCATGAGCGGCGTGGATCTGGAAGAACTGCGGAACCGTCTTCACCTGTCGGTTTCTGCTCTGGATAACTGGTATTTTGATGATGACCTGTGCCAGAGAACTTTAAAAGAGCATTTCCATGTAGGGACCCTGGAAGGTCTTGGACTGAAGGACTATGACTGCGCTACCATAGCGGCAGGGGCTCTTCTTACCTATCTTCTTGAGACACAGAAAAATTCTCTGGATCACATGCGGAAGATCACTCCCTATATTACCGATAAATATATGCTTATCGACAGTTCTACCAGAAGGAATCTGGAGCTGACGGAGACTATGCGGGAGAAAGAAAAGAGAGGCTCTCTGCTCTGGGTTCTGGATAAGACGAAAACAGCTATGGGTGCCAGAATGCTCCGTTCCTTTATTGAACAGCCTCTTATTGAAGAAGACGCCATCAACCGGAGGCTGGATGCGGTGGAAGAGATCAACCGCCAGGAAATGGACAGAGAAGAGATCCGGGAGTATCTGGGACCGGTTTATGACCTGGAACGACTGATCAGCCGGGTCAGCTATCAGTCGGCCAATCCCAGAGACCTTATCGCATTCAAAACTTCTATAGGGATGATCCCCCATATCCGCAGGCTTTTAGGACAGTTCCAGAGTGAGGAGCTGAAAAAGGTCTGTGAGGATATGGACGAACTTCAGGATCTGTATCAGGTGCTGGATAAGGCGATCGTGGAGGATCCTCCTCTGGCCATGAAAGAAGGCGGCATTATCAAAGACGGCTATGATCAGCAGATCGACGATTACCGGCAGGCCAAGACAAAGGGAAAGACCTGGCTGGCAGAGCTGGAAGCAGAAGAAAAAGAAAAAACCGGTATAAAGAACCTGAAGATTAAATATAATAAGGTTTTCGGCTACTATCTGGAGGTTACCAATTCCTTTAAAGATATGGTCCCGGATTATTATACCCGAAAACAGACTTTGACCAATGCAGAACGGTATATCACTCCACGGTTAAAGGAACTGGAAGATATGATCCTGGGCGCGGAAGATAAGCTCTACGCCCTGGAATATGACCGGTTTGCGCAGATCAGGAACAGGATTGCCAAAGAGGTAGAGCGTATTCAGAAAACTGCCGGAGCCATCGCGAAACTGGACGCTTATCTGTCCATGGCCCTGGTGGCTTCCAGAAATCAGTATGTGCGGCCAAAAATCAATACCCGAGGGATCATAGATATCAAAGACGGCCGTCATCCGGTGGTAGAGAAGATGATCACCAATGATATGTTCATTCCCAATGATACTTATCTGGACAACGGGAAGAACCGTATCTCTGTGATCACCGGCCCCAATATGGCGGGAAAATCCACCTATATGCGGCAGACGGCGCTGATCGTCCTTATGGCCCAGATCGGTTCTTTTGTGCCGGCCAGTAAGGCCAATATCGGCATCGTGGACCGGATCTTTACCAGAGTAGGGGCCTCCGATGACCTGGCCAGCGGCCAGAGTACCTTTATGGTAGAGATGACGGAGGTGGCGAATATCCTTCGGAATGCCACTGCCAAGAGCCTGCTGATTCTGGATGAGATCGGAAGAGGGACAAGTACCTTTGACGGCCTTTCCATTGCCTGGGCAGTGATCGAACATATCAGCAATCCAAAGCTTTTAGGGGCGAAAACCCTTTTTGCTACTCATTATCATGAGCTGACGGAACTGGAAGGAAAACTTCCGGGAGTAAACAACTACTGCATTGCTGTAAAAGAACGGGGAGATGATATCGTATTTCTGCGTAAGATCGTTAAAGGAGGCGCGGATAAGAGCTACGGTATCCAGGTGGCCAAGCTGGCGGGAGTTCCCGATTCTGTCATTAACCGGGCCAAGGAACTGGTAGAGGAACTGGTCAGCGCGGATATTACTTCTACGGTGAAGGACATTGCCTCTGAGGGAAAGAAGACAAAAACCAAGCAGCCAGTCCACTATGACGAAGTGGATATGGAACAGATTTCCCTTTTTGATACGGTAAAAGATGATGATGTATTAGAGGAACTGAAATCGATCAAGATAGAGGAACTGCGGCCGGTGGACGCTCTGAACGTGCTGTACCGGCTTCAGAATAAGCTGAAAAACAGATGGTGATAAACAGTGAGAGAGATTGCGGTATTAGACCAGAATACAATAGATAAAATAGCGGCCGGCGAGGTGGTGGAGCGGCCGGCTTCTGTGGTAAAGGAACTGGTGGAGAACGCCATCGACGCCGGAGCTACAGCAATAACTGTAGAGATCAAAGAGGGGGGGATTTCCTTTATCCGGGTGACGGACAATGGAAACGGCATTCCCAAGGATCAGGTCCGGCTGGCTTTTCTCCGTCATGCCACCAGCAAGATCCAGAAGGTGGAGGATCTGCTGCAGATTTCCTCTCTGGGATTTAGGGGGGAGGCTTTATCCAGTATTTCTGCGGTCTCCCAGATGGAAGTGATCACCAAGACGCCGGAAGAAATGATCGGCGTCCGGTATGTGATCGAAGGGGGCAGGGAGAAATCACTGGAAGAGATCGGCGCTCCAAACGGCACTACCATGCTGGTGCGGAATCTGTTCTTTAACACCCCCGCCAGGGCAAAATTTTTAAAAACTGCCATGACAGAAGCCGGGTATGTCAGCGCCTACATGGAACAGCTGGCCCTGTCCCACCAGGATATTTCTTTTAAATATATGGTAAACGGACAGATGCGGCTCCACAGTTCCGGAAATTCCAATCTGAAAGATGTGATCTATGGGATCTACGGCAGAGATATTACAAGAGAACTGCTGGAAGTCCGGTTTGAACGGCCGGGGATCCTGATCGAAGGCTTTATCGGAAAGCCGGTGGTCTCCAGAGGAAACCGGAATTTTGAAAATTATTATATCAACGGCCGGTATGTAAAGAGCAAGATCCTGATGAAGGCCATCGAGGAAGCCTATAAGCCCTATATGATGCAGCATAAATACCCCTTTGTCTGCCTCCAGTATACTATTTCCGGGGATGAGATCGACGTAAATGTCCATCCCACCAAAATGGAAGTCCGGTTCCAGAATCAGGGGGCTGTGTACAATGCCACCTATGATATGATCACACAGACTCTCTCCGGCAGGGAGATGATCCCACAGGTAGAGCTGGAAAGCCGGGAAGAGAAAAGGGAAGAGAGAAAAGAAGAGAAGAAAAAACGAGAGCGGATTTTGGCCCCGGAACCTTTTGAAACCGGTTTTCGCAAAAAAGCGGTCCCGGAACAGATCCAGGAGGAAAGACCTGTATATGGAAAAGAGGAGCCGGCAAAGAAAGAAGAGGCCGGTTCCTCTGTAGGGATCCATCTGGCTTCTGTACATCTGCCGGCATCTGAAGTTTCTCCACCGGAAATCTATAAGGAACAGGAAACAGAAAAAGAAGAACAGAAAATAACCGCCAAAGAGGACATTCCGGTTTCTCCGGCAAAAGAAGAGAGGAAACCGGAGGCGGCTCCTTTGCAGCCTCAGCAGATGGAACTTTTTGACGACCGCCTGCTTTCTAAGAAGGCCAGAGCCCGCCACCGGATCATCGGGCAGCTTTTTGAGACTTACTGGCTGGTGGAATATGATAATAAATTCTATATTATCGATCAGCACGCCGCCCATGAAAAAGTTCTCTATGAGCGGTTTATGAAAGAATTTGAAACCCGGGAAGTGACTACCCAGATGGTGTCTCCTCCCCAGGTAATCTCTCTGAACCTTCAGGAAGACATGCTTTTAAAAACTCATATGGAAGTATTTAGGCGATTCGGATTTGAGATTTCCGAATTTGGAGGCAGAGAATACAGCATACATGGAGTTCCCGCAAATATATACGGGATCTCTGTCCAGGACCTTTTCGTGGAGATCCTGGACAGCCTGGAAAATGAAAATTCCAGGCAGCCTTTGGATATCATCGCAGGAAGGATCGCTACAGCGGCCTGCAAGGCGGCGGTAAAGGGAAACAATACCCTTTCTTTTGAAGAGGCGGACCAGCTCATTGACGAGTTGCTGGGGCTGGAGAATCCTTATAATTGTCCTCACGGAAGACCTACGATCATATCCATGACCAAATACGAGCTGGAAAAGAAATTTAAGAGAATTGTGTAGGTGATTTTTTTGAAAAAGCCTTTGATCGTACTGACAGGCCCTACAGCAGTAGGAAAGACCAGTCTTTCTATTGCTCTGGCAAAAGCGGCAGACGCAGAGATCATCTCAGCAGATTCCATGCAGGTATATAAGCATATGGATATCGGCTCTGCCAAGATCACAGAGGAAGAGATGGAGGGAGTTCCTCATTATCTCATCGATGTTCTGGAACCCAGTGAAGAATTTCATGTGGTCCGTTTCCAGGAAATGGCCAAGGAGGCTATGGAAAAGATCTATTCGAAAGGAAAGATCCCTATCCTTACGGGAGGAACCGGTTTTTATATCCAGGCAGTGGTCAAGGATATTGACTTTTCCCAGGATACGGAGAAATCCTCTGTAAGGGCGGAACTGGAAAAGACGGCAGAAGAAAAAGGAGGAGAATACCTTCATCAGCTTCTGGAACAGAAAGATCCGGAATCTGCCCAAAAGATCCATCCCAATAATAGAAAACGTGTGATCCGGGCGCTGGAATACTATGAACTGACAGGAGAGAAGATTTCTCTTCACAATGAAAGGGAGGGAGAAAAACTTTCTCCCTATAATACCGCATATTTTGTTTTAAATGACCGCCGGGACAGACTCTACGAGAGGATTGACCGCCGGGTAGACCAGATGCTGGAGAAAGGTCTTGTGGAGGAGGTCCGCCGTCTGGCCCGGATGGGCTATACCAGAGATATGGTCTCTATGCAGGGGCTGGGATATAAGGAGATCCTGGCTTACCTGGAAGGAGAGTGTACCTTAGAAGAAGCGGTTTATATCCTGAAAAGAGATACCCGGCATTTTGCCAAGCGGCAGCTTACCTGGTTCCGCAGAGAAAAAGACGTGATCTGGGTAAACAAGCCGGATTTTGAATACGACGATAAGAAAATTTTAGAATATATATTGGAAAACTGTAAGAAAAGAGGAATTCTGTAAATGGGTGATATGGAAACAATGTACCGGGAACTGGGGATCAGCCCTCAGGTACTGGCCTATGGAAATAAAATTGAAGAAGAACTGAAAAGCCGTTTTGAGAAGATTGATAAAAACGCAGAGTATAACCAGCTGAAGGTTCTTCATGCCATGCAGAAAAATAAAGTCAGCGAGGCCTGCCTGTATCCTTCTACCGGATATGGTTATAATGATCTGGGAAGGGATACTCTGGAAGCTGTGTACGCAGATACCTTTCATACAGAGTCTGCCCTTGTGCGGCCTCTTTTAGCCTGCGGCACTCATGCTCTGGCAGTGGCGCTGGCTGGAAATCTCCGCCCCGGGGACGAGCTGCTCTCTCCGGTGGGAAAACCCTATGATACTTTGGAAGAAGTGATCGGTATCCGTCCTTCCAAAGGTTCCCTTGCAGAATACGGGGTAACTTACCGTCAGGTGGAACTGTTAGAGGACGGAACCTTTGATTATGAAGGGATCCGGGCGGCCATCAATGAAAAAACAAAGCTGGTGGAGATTCAGAGATCCAAGGGGTATCTGACCCGGCCAACTTTTTCTGTGGAACAGATCGGGGAGCTGATCTCCTTTATTAAAGGGATCAAACCGGATGTGATCTGTATGGTAGACAACTGCTACGGGGAATTTGTAGAAAGACTGGAACCCAGCGACGTAGGAGCAGATCTGGTCGTGGGATCCCTGATCAAGAATCCGGGAGGCGGCCTGGCTCCCATCGGCGGCTATATCGCAGGAAAGGAAGAATATGTGGAGAACGCCGCCTATCGTCTGACCTGTCCAGGCCTTGGAAAAGAAGTGGGGGCTACTTTAGGAGTAAATTCCGCCTTTTTCCAGGGATTCTTCCTGGCACCTTCTGTAACAGCCGGAGCTTTGAAAGGAGCTATTTTTGCAGCGAACATTTATGAGCGGCTGGGATTTTCCGTTACGCCGGATGGCAAAGAAGACCGTCACGATATTATCCAGGCGGTAACCTTCGGCACTCCGGAAGGAGTCATTGAATTCTGTAAAGGGATCCAGGCGGCAGCTCCTGTAGACAGCTATGTGGAACCGGAACCCTGGGCAATGCCCGGATATGACAGCGACGTGATCATGGCGGCGGGGGCTTTTGTTTCCGGTTCTTCTATCGAACTGTCTGCGGACGGTCCTATCAAGCCGCCATATACGGTATATTTTCAGGGAGGTCTGACCTGGTATCACGCTAAGCTGGGCATTCTTATGTCCCTTCAGAAGCTGGCGGATAAGAAACTGGTAACCCTTCCGGAGGAATAGGAGCCTATATGGAAAAAAGAAAAATCTGTATTATCGGAGGAGGAGCTTCGGGACTGATGGCTGCTGTTATGGCAGCCAGGGAAGGGGGCGAAGTAACTCTTCTGGAACATAATGAAAAAACAGGGAGAAAGATTCTGGCAACAGGAAACGGAAGATGTAATCTGACCAATATCCATCAGGAGCCTTCCTGTTATCACAGTCTGTCGGGAATCCTGGCCTGGGAGATCCTTCAGGGATTTTCTCTTCAGGATACCATCCGCTTTTTTTCTCAGATCGGCGTTTATACGAAAAACAGAGAGGGTTATCTTTATCCTGCCAGCATGCAGGCTTCCAGTGTCCAGGAACTGCTGGAGATGGAGGCCAGATACCGGAAAGTCAAGATCAAATGCAGGGAACATGTAAAAGAGATCCGCAAAGACGGACAAAGCTTTCAGGTGCTTACAGAAACCTGGAGCTATCCGGCGGACAAAGTGATCCTGGCTGCCGGCTCCCGGGCTTCTTCCATACAGGGAGCGGACGGAAGCGGCTATGGATTGGCGGAAGCTTTGGGACATAAGATCATCCCCCCTCTGCCTGCCCTGGTCCCTCTGAAAGGCAGAGGAAACTGGTTTTCTAAGTGGGCGGGGGTTCGTACAGAAGGAAGAGTCTCTCTTATGGCACAGGGACAGATCTTTGACCAGGCTCAGGGAGAGATCCAGTTGACAGATTATGGGATTTCCGGGATTCCTGTGTTCCAGATCAGCGGCAGAGCTGTACGGTTGATCGAGGAAGGGGTGCAGGTTACCCTTCTCCTGGATTTTCTTCCGGATTTTGATCAGAGAGGACTGGAGGGATTCCTGAAATCCAGACAGGAACAGTGCCCATATAAATCTGTAAAACAGCTTCTGATCGGCCTGCTGCCTCAGAAACTGGCGGAGGTGCTGATGATGGGAAAGCCGGATATTTCCGGCCTGGCTCATAAGATAAAGGAATTTCCCGTACAGATCGTTGGAAGCAAATCCTATGACCAGGCTCAGGTATGTTCCGGAGGTGTTCCTTTAGAGGAAATTGATCCCAAAACCATGGAATCCAGAAAGGTGCCGGGGCTGTATCTGGCCGGCGAGATCCTGGACGCCGATGGTATCTGCGGCGGCTATAACCTGCAGTGGGCCTGGAGTACAGGAGCTGTGGCGGGGAAAAACGCGGCCGGCGACGATGGCCAAAAAGGAGAGGAGGAATTTTCATGCTGACTTTACAGCAGGTAAAACTGCCGGTATCCCATACCAGAGAAGATCTGGAGAAAAAAATAGTAAAGACACTGAATATTTCTTCCCAGGAGCTTCAGTCCTGGAAGATCCGGAAGCGGTCTTTGGACGCCAGAAAAAAACCAGAATTGTATTTTGTATACACGATAGATGCTTCTGTGAAAAAGGAAAATAAAGTATTAAAAAAAGTTAACAATAAAAATGTTATGTTAACTAATAGAAAAAAGTTTTCCTATTTGTGTCTTCCGGACGGAATTACACAGAAAGATCTGGAGACCTGCCGTCCGGTGATCATAGGAAGCGGGCCTGCGGGACTTTTCTGCGCTTATTATCTGGTCCGGGCAGGGCTGCGGCCTATTCTTCTGGAACGTGGAGACGACGCGGACCGGAGAATAGAAAAAGTAAACCGTTTCTGGGAAACAGGAGAGCTGGATACAGAGAGTAACGTCCAGTTCGGAGAAGGAGGCGCAGGGACCTTTTCCGATGGAAAACTGAATACCCTGGTAAAAGACAGCCAGGGAAGAAATACAGAGGTGCTGGAGATTTTTGTCCGGGCAGGAGCCCCGGAAGAAATCCTGTATGTCCAGAAACCTCATCTGGGAACAGATAAACTTGTAGAGATCGTAAAGACCATCCGCAGATATATCGAGGAGCGCCAGGGAGAAGTCCGTTTCCGCAGCAAAGTTACAGATTTCCTGATAGAAGAGGGAAAAGTCCGGGGCGTGGTGGTCAACGGACAGGAGAAGATCCTTTCGCCTTTTGTGGTGCTGGCTGTAGGACACAGCGCCAGAGATACCTTCAAATTACTGGAAGAAAAAAAGATCCCTATGGAGCCAAAGTCTTTTGCGGTAGGCCTTAGAGCGGAACATCCCCAGACTTTGATCAATCGGTACCAGTACGGGAAGGAAGACCCGGGAAATCTGGGGGCCGCCGCATACAAGCTGACGCACCGGGGAAAAAATGGCCGGGGGATCTACAGCTTCTGCATGTGTCCCGGGGGGTATGTGGTTAATGCTTCTTCTGAACCGGGCAGACTGGCGGTAAACGGTATGAGTTACCACGACAGAGACAGCCAGAACGCCAACAGCGCGCTGATCGTTACGGTGACGCCGGAAGATTTTCAGGGAGAAGGCCCCCTGGCAGGAGTAGAATTTCAGCGAAGACTGGAAGAAAAAGCCTACGAACTTGGAAAAGGCAGGATCCCTCTGCAGCTTTACGGAGATTTTCGCAGGAACCGGGAAACGGACTCGCTGGGACGGATCACTCCCTGTACGAAAGGAGCGTGGGATTTTGCAAACCTGCGAAAGCTTTTCCCTGAACAGATCAATGAGACACTGATAGAGGGAATCCAGGCTTTCGGGAAGATCATTCCCGGTTTTGACAGAGAAGACATGGTCCTGACAGGAGTAGAAAGCCGTACTTCATCACCGGTAAGGATCTCAAGAGACGGTGATTTCCAGTCCGGTATCGAAGGGATTTATCCCTGCGGAGAAGGCGCGGGCTATGCAGGAGGCATTACTTCCGCGGCTATGGACGGTCTGAAAGTGGGAGAAGCAATTGTGAAAAAAATCAGAAATTTATTTTAAGGCATATACATCATTTTCAAACTGTGCTACAATGAACCTGCGAAAACTATATGCCGAAGAGAGTATCGCGTCAGAAAAAATGAAGAAAATAATGGATATGGCAAAAGAGGACAGACCTTATGAGAAATGTCTGCGTTTAGGACCAGAGGCTTTAAGCGATGGAGAATTGCTGGCCGTACTCCTGCGGACAGGCACAAAGGGGTGTCCTTCTGTAGATATGGCAGATGAGATCCTGAATCTTTCCCGAAACAAGGAAGGACTGCTGGGTCTGTATCAGCTAAGCCTTACACAGCTTCAGTCTGTGAAAGGGGTGGGAAAGGTAAAAGCGGTCCAGATCAAATGTATTGGAGAACTTTCAAAAAGGATCGCGGGGGCTACGGCCAGAAAAGGCCTTTCTTTTAATCAGCCGGAAACCATTGCGCAATATTATATGGAGCGGCTCCGTCATGAAGAACAGGAGCTGCTGATCTGTATGATGCTGGATACGAAAAACCATCTTCTGGGGGAAGAAATGGTTTTTAAAGGAACGGTGAACAGTTCTCTGGTAAATCCCAGAGAAATTTTTCTCACAGCGGTTTCCTACCATGCGGTGGGGATCCTGCTGGTACATAACCATCCAAGCGGAGATCCGGCTCCCAGCCGGGCAGATATGGATTTTACGCAGAGGGTGAGCCGGGCGGGGGAGATCCTTGGGATCCCTCTGATCGACCATATCATCATCGGAGATCACCGGTTCCTGAGTTTTCGTCAAAGGGGGATTTTTTAATGATAGACAAAGGGGAGCATGAAGATGCCGTTGCATAAAGCGTTTGGAGTAGACCTGGGAAGCAGTCTGGTAAAGATCTATTCACAGAGCCAGGATACTATAATAACGGAAAAAAACATGATAGCAGTCCGCAACCGGGATCAGGTCCTGGCTGTGGGCAATGACGCATACGAGATTTTTGAAAAAAATCCTTCTAATGTGTCTGTGATCTCACCTGTTCTTGGGGGCAAGATCGCAGATATCGATCACACAGAAATGGTCTTAAAGGCTTTGCTGGAAAAAGCAGATGCACAGGCCCTGCTGGGCTGCAGCCTCTATCTTGCCATACCTTCGGATCTGTCCGAAATTGATAAGAGAGCCTACTATACTATCGGAAATTCCAACAGAAAAAACAAAGTTTATATGGTAGATAAAACGATAGCTGACGCAGTAGCGCTGGGAGTGCCGATCCTTCATACGAAAGGGACTATGATCGTCAATATCGGCGCTCAGAGTACGGAAATTTCTGTCATCGAACTGGGGAAAGTAGTAGTGAGCAAACTTATGGAATTTGGAGGAAAACAGTTGAATGACGGAATTGTCAACGAGGTGAGGAAATGTTTCAATCTGCACATTGGCAACCGTACGGCCCGGCGCCTGAAATTTTCTCTGGCTTATCTGCAGGAAGATCCCGGGGAAGCCAGAAAAATAACTGGTGTAGACAGTCTCAGCGGCCTGCCCAGAGAACAGATAGTTCCTTCTGATCTGATATATGAAACTATCAAGGGGCCTATCAGGAATGTCTGTGATGAAATCCTGCTCTTTCTTGAAAGGATCCCCCCTCAGATACGGAACAGTATCGAAGATCAGGGGATCTTTGTGGCCGGAGGCACCAGTCGGATACCGGGTATGGAATGGTTCCTGAAACAGGAAACCGGAAAAAAGATACGGCTGTCAGATTATTACGAGTATTGTACCGTGGAGGGCCTGAAAGGGATCATGGGAAACCGCACTCTGCAAAAATGGGTGAGATAACAAGGAAAAAGCTGAGGTTTTGAGAATGAAGAAAAAATTTAACTGGGTGATAAAAAGCAAACATATTCTGATCATTATGATCCTGGTCTGCCTAAGTCTCATGGCTCTGGCGGCTGCCGTAAAACTTCCCGCAGGACCTGTAAAGAATATCGTGGGCTACGCTGTTATCCCTTTTCAGAAGGGGATAAACAGTATCGGTACAGCGCTGGACGGTGCGACTGTGGGACTTCAGAGCAAGCAGAAGCTGGTGGAAGAAAATCAGCAGCTCCAGGATAAAGTGGATGAGCTTACCGCCCAGAACAGTCAGCTCACACAGGATCTGGATGAGCTGGACCGGCTGGAACAGCTTTATGATCTGGATCAGCAGTACAGTGAATACGACAAAGTAGCGGCACAGGTCATCGCAATGGATGATGAAAACTGGTTTTCTACATTTACTATAAACAGAGGAACCGATGACGGGATACAGGTGGACTGCAATGTGATCACAGAAGGCGGCCTGGTAGGCATCGTTACAGAAGTGGGAAAAAGCTGGGCTACAGTCAGATCTATTATTGATGATTCCAGCAACGTCAGCGCTATGACTATGAGTACTTCAGACCGCTGTATCGTGTCGGGAGATCTCCGTCTGATCAATGAGGGAAAACTTCAGTTTATCCATCTGAAAGATAATGATGACAAGATCCAGGAGGGAGAAAAGATCGTAACCTCTGATGTCAGCGAAAAATTTCTTCCCGGGATCCTTATCGGCTATGTCAGTGAGATCCAGGAAGATCCCAATAATCTGACAAAAACAGGAACTCTTACCCCGGTGGTGGATTTTGAACATATCCGGGAAGTCCTGGTGATCAAGGAGCTGAAACAGCAGAAAGGGGATTCATAAATGAGGATTAGAAGAAAACTGCTCTGTATCCTGGTAATCCTGGCCTGTTTTATCCTGCAGACTACGGTTGTCCAGAGATTGGCTATCGGCTCCATCGTACCGAATCTGTTACTGATCGCCACTATTTCTTTTGGTTTTATGCAGGGAAAGATCACCGGCATCTGGACCGGATTCCTCTGCGGGATACTAAAGGATATCTTCTACGGAAACCTTCTGGGCTTCTATGCCTTGATCTATCTGTGTATCGGATACGGAGCCGGGTGCTGTACGAAGATCTTTTATGATGAGGAGATCCGGGTGCCGATGTTTTTGGTGGCAGTGGGAGATATCCTCTATGGTCTGGCTGTTTACGGATTTCAGTTCCTTCTCCGGGGCAGGACAGACATACTTTTTTATATCCGGAGAATTATTATTCCAGAGGCAATTTATACAGTTCTGGTCACAGTAGTACTGTATAAACTGCTTTTTATCCTGAACAAGAAACTTACAGAACTGGAAATGAAAGAGAGAGATTCCTTTTGGTTAAGAAAATAAAAAAAATCATCAAACGAATAGGAGTAAGAAGGACGACCGTGCTGATACTTTTTTTCAGCGTGCTTTTTTTCGTGCTTCTTCAGAGATTATTTTCTCTTCAGATCATACATGGTCAGGAATATGCGGATAATTTTAATCTGAGTATTACCAGAGAAAGGAACATTAAAAGCACAAGAGGAAATATCCGGGACAGGAACGGACAGCTTCTGGCCTATAATCAGCTTTCCTATTCTATAACCCTGGAGGACAACGGCACATATGACAGCACCAGGGAGCAGAACCTTACCCTGAACCATGTGGCTTACGAACTGCTTAAGATTCTCCAGAAGCATGAAGAAAGTACAGACATCAGTTTCTATATCGACCTTGACGGAAATGGGGAATATACCTTTACAGCCAGCGGCTTTACCCTGAACCGTTTTAAGGCAGATGTATACGGGGAGGCGGAGATCGATAACCTGAAGGATAAGCAGATCAACGCCACCGCCCAGGAAATGATGGACTATATGTGCAGTGAGAACAGGTTTGGCCTTGTAAACAATAAAAACCCTTACACGGCCAAAGAGCTCTCTGATCATGAGCTTCCTGAGTCCTTTACTCCGGAAGAGACTCTGGAGATCATTAAGATCCGTTACATCCTGTCTACAAACAGCTATCAGAAATATATCCCGGTGACTATTGCTACTAACGTCAGCGAGGAGACTGTAGCGGAGATCATGGAATTAAAAGATACTCTTCAGGGAGTAGACGTTGCAGAAGATTCCATCCGTGTTTATGATGACGCAGAATATTTTGCGAATCTGATCGGCTATACAGGAAAGGCTTCCGCAGAAGAACTGGAAGCTTTGAAAGAAGAAAGAGACGATTATTCTACAGACGCCATTGTAGGAAAAGCCGGGATCGAACAGATCATGGAAACGCAGCTTCAGGGAAAGGACGGCTCGGAAGATGTCCTGGTAGATCGTCTGGGCAAGATCCTGGATATTAACGAGGACTCCAGGGTAGATCCGGTAGCGGGGAATGATGTTTACCTGTCCATTGACAAGGATCTGCAGAAAGCCGCCTATAATATCCTGGAACAGAAGATCGCCGGTATCCTGGTACAGAATATCATCAATGCAAAGACTTTTAATTACGAACAGGGAATGGATACGGCGGATATTAAAACGCCGATCTATGATGTTTATTATGCGTTGATCGGAAACAGTGTTCTGGATATTGAGCACTTTTCCCAGGAGGATGCAACTGCATTGGAAAAGACCGTGTACAGCCTGTTCCAGCAGCGTCAGTCTCAGGTGTTCGCGGAGATCACTTCCGAACTGACCGGCGCAAACCCTGCGGCTTTCCAGGATCTTACCGAGGAAATGCAGGAATACCAGGATTATATTGTAGATGATTTTCTGATCCAGGAAACAGGGATCCTGTCTGAAGGAGCTATTGATACCTCTGATTCCGTATATCAGGCATGGAGGGACCGCACCATCAGTATGAAGGAATTCCTGACTTACGCCGCGGGAGAAAACTGGATCGATATTTCCAGATTTTCCGCAGATGGAGAATATCTGGATTCTTCAGAGGTATATACGGCTCTGTCGGAATACCTTACAGAAACTTTAAGTGATGATGAGGGATTTTCCAAGATCATTTACAAGTATATGCTTCAGTCCGATATTATTTCCGGTGCTCAGTTATGTATGCTCCTTTATGATCAGGGGGTGCTGGAACAAGACGAAGATACTTACAATGCGCTGGCCTCCGGATCTTTGCGGGCTTATGATTTCATGATCCGGAAGATCAGCAATCTGGAGATCACCCCGGCGCAGCTGGCATTAGATCCCTGTTCCGGCTCTGTAGTCATTACGGACCCACGGACAGGAGAGACTCTGGCCTGTGTTACTTATCCCGGGTATGACAATAACCGGCTGGCAAACAATCTGGATACAGATTATTTTAATCATCTGCAGGAAGATCTTTCCAGTCCGATGTATAATAAAGCAACTCAGGAGAGAAGAGCGCCAGGTTCTACTTTCAAGATCGTTACAGCAGTGGCGGGTATAGAAGAAGGAATCGTTACCAGCAACTACGGCGTAGTCTGCGACGGCGCTTTCCGGTTCCCGAACTCTTCGGATTTTGTAAACTGTGCGAATCGCTATGGCCACGGATATATGAATATCATCAGCGGTATCGCTAATTCCTGTAATGATTTCTTCGGACAGGTGGCCTATGACCTGGGAACCGATTCCAACGGGCAGTTTTCAGATGCCCTGGGTATGGAAAAGCTGACAAAATATACAGAGATGTTCCGCCTGAATGAAAAGACGGGCCTGGAGATTGAAGAAGCAACGCCTGAGATGGCGACAAAAGACGTTGTCCGTTCTTCCATCGGACAGAGTGATGCCAACTATACCACATCTCAGCTTGCCAGATATGTCACAACTATTGCGAGCCGGGGGACCAGCTATGATCTGACCCTTTTTGATAAAGTCACTGACGCAGATGGAAATGTTCTGGAAGACTATTCACCGGAAGTAAAAGGTGATATGGATGTTTCAGACAGTACCTGGACCACGGTTCAGGAAGGCATGCGGGGCGTGGCTACACGAAATGCCATATTAAGTTCCCTGGATGTAGCTGTGGCCGGCAAGACCGGTACTGCCCAGGAAGACTTTTCCCGGCCATCCCATGGCCTTTTCATCGGATTTGCACCTTATGAGGATCCGGAAGTGGCTATGGCTGTCCGCATTACCAATGGTTATACATCTGGAAATGCGATCTCTGTTGCAAATGATATTTTCAGCTATATGTACGATCTGGAAGATGAATCGGCAATTGTTACCGGTACTGCAAGTATAGATAATATTTCCAGCGAACAGACAGATTAAGAGAACTGTCCCTGAAAAGGGGCGGTTCCGGAAGATACCGGAGATACATAAAGGAAAATATCAGGAGGAAGAGATATGAGCGAGATTATTGTAATAACGTCTGGAAAAGGCGGAGTGGGAAAAACCACAGTAACAGCAAATCTGGGGCTTGGACTTGCCAGGATGAATAAAAAGGTGGCAGTGGTAGATACTGACATCGGACTGAGAAATCTGGATGTGGTCCTGGGGCTGGAAAACCGGATCGTCTATAATCTGATCGATGTGATCGAAGGAAGCTGCCGGATGAAGCAGGCTTTGATCCGGGACAAGCAGTGTGATACCCTGTATCTCCTGCCTTCGGCTCAGACCAAGGACAAAACGGCGATCACGCCGGAGCAGATGGTAAAGCTGACCCAGGATCTGGCGGAAGAATTTGATTATATACTGCTGGATTGTCCGGCAGGCATTGAGCAGGGATTTAAAAACGCCATTGCAGGGGCAAACAGCGCCATTGTAGTGACTACTCCGGAAGTCTCCGCTATCCGTGACGCGGATCGGATCATCGGCCTTCTCCAGGCAAATGAGATGCCTAAGATCCAGCTTATCATTAACCGTCTGCGTATGGATATGGTCAAGCGGGGCGAGATGATGTCGGTAGAAGATGTGACAGAGATCCTGGCTGTAGATCTTCTTGGAGCCATTCCTGACGACGAGGCGGTAGTGGTGGCTACCAATCAGGGAGAACCTCTCTGCGGGAAAAATTCTCCTTCCGGACAGGCTTTTGAAAATATCTGCAGGAGGATTTCCGGAGAGGCAGTGCCGCTTATGGATTTCCAGGCAAAAACAGGGGTTATGAAAAGGCTGTCCAATATTTTCAGAAGATCATAAGAAGGAGGCATGGACTATGAGATTTTCTGGCAGACGTTCCGGTCTCATCGCAAAAGACCGGCTCAGGCTTCTTCTTACTTCGGAGAGGCTTGACTGTACGCCGCAAATGATGACCATGCTGAAAAACGATATGATACGGGCTGTGGATAAATATTTTGCCGTGCAGGACAAAAAAGTCGAGATCCGCTATGTAAAAGACCGCAGTACCCTTCTGATAAAGATCCCTCTCCAAAGCGACATAGAAAAATCCTCTCCGGGAATGTCATTCTGGAGATAAAAAAGCAGCAAATAATGCGAGAAAGAACCAAAAGAAAAAGGTGTTTCCATGATTAAACTTTATAAATTACGTGACTATGATTTCAGACTGGTAATTGCGCTGGTCGTGCTCAGTTTCATCGGCGTGCTCCTTGTGGGAAGCGCAGATGCTTCACTTCAGAACCGTCAGCTTATGGGGATGATCCTGGGGCTGGTCCTGATGGTGGTCATATCTTTGATGGATTTTAGCTGGGTGCTGAATTTTTCCTGGCTGTTATATGCAGGAAATATCCTGCTGCTCCTGGCCGTTCTGCTTTTCGGAAATGACGCGAACGGAGCCACCAGATGGATCAGTATTGGAGGTTTCCGGTTCCAGCCTACAGAACTTGCAAAGATCATTTTGATCCTGTTCTTTGCCCGGTTTTTTATGGAACATGAAGAAGATCTGAATACCCTTCGGACGCTCCTGAAATCATTCATCCTTTTGGCAGTGCCCCTGATCCTGATCCTGAGACAGCCGGACTTGAAAAACACGCTCACAATTGTTATACTGTTTTGTATGATCATTTATATGGCAGGACTGAGCTATAAGATCATTGGCGGCGCTTTATTGGTAGCGATCCCCCTGGCTGTAGTGATTCTGTTCATTATCATGCAGCCCAATCAAAAGCTGATACCGGATTATCAGAGAAACAGGATCATGTCTTTTCTGAACTCAGAAGAAGATGAATATTCAGATTCCGTGCTTCAGCAGGAAAATTCTGTAATGGCCATTGGTTCCGGACAGCTTACAGGTAAGGGACTGAACAACAATGAGGTTTCTTCTGCCAATAACGGTGATTTTGTATCCGAGAACCAGACAGACTTTATTTTTTCCGTGGCGGGAGAGGAACTGGGCTTTATCGGTTGTGCGGCGATCCTTCTCCTTTTGCTCTTTATCATTTTTGAGTGTATACGGATCAGTCTGCGTGCCAAGGATCTTTCAGGAAAACTGATCTGCTCCGGAATGGGAGCCCTGGTAGGGATACAAAGTTTTATCAATATAGGTGTAGTCACGAATATCCTGCCCAATACCGGTACACCCCTTCCTTTTGTCAGCTATGGGCTGACTTCCATGGTCAGCTTGTATATTGGAATGGGGCTGGTACTGAACGTGGGACTTCAGCGATATAAAAAATACAGGGAGGTTGATGAGTCATGAACATCGGATTAATCGCACATAATTCAAAGAAAAAGCTGATGCAGAATTTCTGTATCGCATACAGGAATATTTTATCGAAAAATACCCTCTATGCTACCGGGACTACCGGACGGCTGATCGAGGAGGCTTCAAATCTCACGGTCCATAAATTTCTGGCGGGACATCTGGGAGGAGAACAGCAGCTTGGAGCTTTGATCGAACAAAATGAGATGGATCTGGTCATTTATCTGCGGGAGCCTCTGGCGCCTCAGAAGCATGATCCGGATGTGAAACGTATCTTCCATCTGTGCGATACTCACAATATCCCCCTGGCAACCAATCTGGCTACTGCGGAGATGATGATCCGCTCTTTGGGAAGAGGAGAGATGGACTGGCGTGAAATGTATAAGTAAATGGAAGTTTCCCCAGCTCCGTAATAAAAAGACGCAAAAGAAAAAAGGGTTTCTGAAGGGACACAGCAAACGAATCCGGAAGATCAGAAAAACCCTTGTTCTCATGGGCGTATTAGGCATTGTTCTCCTGATCGGGATTACAGCTCTGGTCTTATACATCAGAGGAGGACGGCTGGATGAGCCTTTTCCCTATTCCAGAAGCGCACGGGTATTCGGGAATTCTGTGCAGGAATCTTCCATGATAGTGGAAGGCATGGCCGGAAACCTGTGTGTCGGTCCAAGCGACAGTCCTCTGGACGGTGTGGATGGAAAAGAGGGGGAACTGGCCGGCCTTTTTGCGATCCGCCAGGGAGAGATTCCCTTTTCCCAGGGTATTTATGAACAAAAGGATCCAGGAATCCTGACACAGCTTATGACTTTGCTGGTGGCTTATGAAAACCTGGACCTGGATGCAAGTGTTACCATCGAACAGGAGGATCTTCCTTACAGCCTTAATAAGACCTGCGGCCTGGCTGCTGGAAATATCATATCTGTCAGACAACTCCTGAATGCTGTTGCGGTTTACTCCGCAGAGGATGCCTGTATGGCCCTGGCCAGAGCCGGGGCGGGAAGCGAATCCGCTTTTGTAGACAGGATGAACAATAAGGCTATGGAACTGGGAATGACCAATACCAATTATATAAATCCAACAGGAGCCCAGGAAGAAGAACAGTACACATCTGTTTATGATACCTATCTTCTTTTAAATGCGGTTCTTGATCAGACAGACCTGGTCAACGCCCTGGGAACTGTCAGTTATACGCTGGATTATACCAGAGCAGATCAGGAGAGCAAGCAGCGCTGGCTGGATTCAGATAATCTCTATGTTACCGGAGGCGTTTCTCTTCCCAGGGGAGTGACTGTACTGGGTGGAAAGATGCGCGCTTCAGATACAGAGAATTATGCAGCTCTTTTAGTCCAGGATAATTACGGAAATCCCTACGCGGTGATCGTTCTCAACACGGACAGCCAGACAAATCTTTATGAGAGAATGGAGCAGATGCTGGAGACGATCAGTTCTTAATAAAAAAATGCTGGAAATTTTGAATTTACCATTGTATTTTTGAACGATATGCACTATAATTATTTCAACGATAACCACGTTTTTAGTAAAAATACATATTACGTGCGGCTAAGGAGGAAATTGCGATGGTTCAGTTAATTGTAGGTGAAAAAGGTAAAGGAAAAACGAAGGAACTTCTGGACAAAGTAAATAAAGAAGTAAAAGAAGCAAACGGTACATTTGTTTATCTGGATAAGAGCAGAAAGCATATGTATGAATTAAATAATAAGGTACGTCTCATTGATATGTCTGAGTACGATATTCAGAACAGCAGCGAATTTTTAGGATTTATATCCGGTGTGGTTTCTCAGGACAACGATCTTGAAAAGATGTTTCTGGACAGTTTCCTGAAGATTTCCAAAGCAGAGGATGAGGAGCTTGGGGAAGTTCTGGAACGTCTGGATACAATGGGAAAGAAATATGGGGTTTCCTTCATTGTAAGTCTTTCTAAAAATGAAGAAGATTTACCGGAAAGCGCAAAGAGTATGGTTTTAATTTCCCTTTAAACCGCTTTATAAATTTTATATGAAAACACGGTTAGGAGCCGCCCTGTACGGGCGGCTCTTTTGTGTGATACGCCGGTCGGGCGCCCGCCGTGCCTGCACGAGCGGGCGTCTGACCAGAGACTGATGACTGGAGAATTAATCAATTATTGTCGGAAAAAGAAGAAATCCTGCCGAATAAGCTGAGGAGATAGAGACCGCAGATTCCTACGAGAGCGTAGATGATCCTGGAGATCCAGGTCATATCCCCGAATAAAAATGTTACCAGATTGAAACGGAAGAAGCCGATAAGCCCCCAGTTCACCGCGCCGATGATCGTTATGACCAGGGCGGTATAGTCTAAAAATTTACTGTTCATTTTCACTGCCTCCTTTATCAGTGCTTATTATTTCCATGAAGGGAAGTTTTATTCAAAAATTATCGGAGAAATACTTTGGAAAAATGCTATTGTGATTCTTACTTGAAAATGGTAAAATGTAGGGTAGTCCTTAGAAAAGTCTATGATTTTTGAACAGAAAAGGAGAATTCTATTGTCAGGCAGGAGAAAATTTTCAGGAACTGTCAAAAATATTTTTCTATCTATTGGGAAATTGCTGACTTATAATATCACAACGATCATGTTTGGTGCGTTGCTTTTATATATGATCATTACGGTTGTTCTTTATGCTACTTCCGGGCATGTGACTTCTTATCAGGTAACCGTAGGCCTTTTGACCAAGAATCCTGTGTGTACGGCTCTGGCTATTCGCACAGAGGAAGTAGTTACTGCAGAAAAAGCAGGCTATATCGAATATTATGCCTCAGAGGGTATGCAGGTCCGTAAGGAGGGATCTGTTTACAGTCTGTCCAATGAAGAACAGAAACAGGTTACTGCTTCTCTTACAGAAGAACAGATGGAAAATGTGCGATCCAGCGCTTCACAGTTTTCCTATGCCTATAACAGCAATCATTTTTATGATACTTACAGCTATAAGTATCAGGTAAGAGGGACTATCCTTCAGGCTGTACAGGAGTCTCAGTCAACCAGCGCCGAAACTGGCAGCAGCGTCCAGGACGATACTTCTGACGAGGAAGAAGGAAACACTGGAGAAGATAGGGAAAACAGCCAACAGACTTCCGGAGAATCTGAGGAGCAGACTGCAGAAGATAATGAAGAGCAGGAAGAGCCTGAGGAAAAAGTGATCTCCGTAGGCAACCAGGATGTTTATACTGCCCCTGAGGCAGGCATTGTCATGTATTCTATAGACGGCTATGAAAATAAAACAGCAGACAGTCTGGTGGAAGAAGATTTTGATCAGATGGCTTATCATAGCCAGAATCTTATCGTAAATGGAGAGATACAGCCGGGAGATTCGGTCTATAAGCTGGTTACCAGTGAAAACTGGACTCTCATGGTGCCGCTGACGGATCAGATGGCGGCGGCTCTGGCGGGAAGAAATTCTATCCAGGTGAAATTTGTAAAAGACGGTGAAAGCCAGAATGGATCGCTGAGCATAGTAAATATTGGAAGCCAGAAGGTAGCCAGGATCGAGCTTGTAAACGGAATGAGCCGTTACGCAGGGGATCGTTTTCTGGAAGTGGAACTGGTGATCAACACCCAGAGCGGATTAAAGATCCCGGTAAGTTCCATTGTGGAAAAGGAATTTTATACGGTGCCCCTGGATTTTCTTACACTGGGGGATAATGGGGATACCCAGGGATTTTTGAAGGAAGTCAGGAAAGGCGATACGTCTTCTTCAGAGTTCGTGAATGTTACTATATACAGAAGGGTAGGCGCTGATGGAAACGAGATCACTGATTCTACGCAGGATACTTCCGGAGGCCTGTGTTATGTAGATGAAGATACCCTCCAGGCTGGAGATATACTTATTAAGCCGGATTCCGGCGAGACCTTTACCGTGGGGGATACAGACAATCTCCAGGGGGTCTACAATATTAATCAGGGATATGCTGTTTTTCGCCAGATCGAGATCCTGGATCAGAATGAAGAGTACTGTATCGTAGGCCAGGGCACATCTTACGGCCTTCGGGCTTTTGACTATATTGTCCGGGATGGAAGCAGCGTAAACGAAGAAGAAATCCTGTATTCAGGTTCTAATTAGAAATACTGGCAGAGAAAGGAAGTAAGAATATGAGTGTCTGTGAAAATTACAGAGCAGTAGAAGAAAAAGTGAGGAATGCCTGCAAAAAGGCTGGAAGAAGCCGGGAGGAGGTAACGCTTATCGCGGTAAGCAAAACAAAACCGGTATCCATGATCGAAGAACTTCTTCCGTTAGGGGTCCGGGACTTTGGAGAAAACAAGGTTCAGGAGCTGACAGCTAAGGAAGAGGTACTGCCAAAGGATATCCGGTGGCATATGATCGGCCATCTTCAGAGAAATAAAGTAAAATATGTGATCGACAAAGCCTGTATGATCCATTCTGTGGACAGCCTGCGCCTTGCCCAGGAGATCAGTAAAGAGGCTGTCAAACATGATCTGGTCATGCCGGTGCTGATCGAGGTCAATGTAGCCGGTGAAGAAAGCAAATTCGGTGTTTCTGTAGAGGAGGCGCCTTCTCTCGTGGAAGAAGCGGCAAAACTTCCCGGAATCCAGGTAAAAGGCCTTATGACCATTGCTCCCAATGTGGACGATCCGGAAGAAAACAGGAACGTTTTCAGAAATTTAAGAAAATTAAGTGTTGACATCAGAGAGAAAAACTTTGATAATGTTACTATGAATGTCCTTAGTATGGGCATGACCGGCGATTATGAAGTCGCCATCGAAGAAGGTGCCACACACGTCCGGGTAGGAACTGGTATTTTCGGAGAAAGAAATTATAATATTGAAGAATAGGAAATGGAGATTGATTATGAGTTTTTTAGATAAATTTCTGGACGCAGTTAAGGTAAATGACGACTATGATGATGATGATTTCTTAGATGAAGCAGATGACGATTTTGATGATGAAAAACCGAAGAAAAGATTTTTCAAAAAGTTGGATGATGATTATGATGATGATCTGGATGATGATCTTCCTCCGGTAAAGAACACCAAAAAGGAAAAGAAAACTTCATCAGGTACCAAAACAGCCAAGCAGCCGAAAACCCAGAATTCTTCCAGCAAGGTGACGCCTATGTATAGTGTTAAGAAAAAGACTTCCGGTCCTTCTGCCGGTTCATCTAATGAAGTATGTGTGATCAAGCCAAAACAGTTTGACGAGTCTACAGAGATCGTGGACGCGCTCCTGGATAACTGTACGGTCATCCTGAACCTGGAGGGACTGGATATCACTCTGGCACAGCACATTATCGATTTTACAGCAGGCGCCAGCTATGCTATCGATGGCAATATCAAGAAGGTTTCTTCTTATATCTTCATTCTCACTCCGGAAGGCGTGGATATCACCGGAGATTCCCAGGAAATCTTAAACGATATCGCCGGATCTGCGTCTATGTATGAAGGATTTTAAAAAGACATGGATAAAGAGGATTTATTTGAAAAGCGTATGAGGGAATTGGGTAAGAAAGCCTATTACAGAGGCATTCTTACCTTTTCCGATTTCCTTGACTTAAATCAGCAGAATATACTTCACAGCCTCTCCTTTCGTGATACAGGGGTAAAGGTGGAAACTTTTGGAGGCTATGAGTCAGCGGAGCGTCAGATGGCGGCATTCGTCCCTGAGGCTCTTTCTTATGAGCAGGATTATCCCATTGCCTGTGTGAAGATACAGCCTCTGAACAGGAAATTTTCTGAAGATCTGACCCATCGGGACTATCTTGGAGCTATCCTGAATCTTGGGATCGACCGGGCCAAGATCGGCGATATCCTTCTGGATCAGGAGGCCGGTTATGTATTCTGCCAGGAATCTATGGCTGCCTTTCTTGCGGAAGAACTGACACGTATCCGTCATACTTCTATCCAGGCCCGGCGGCTTCTGGAAGAAGAACCTCTTCCCACACCCAGAAGAGAGGAAGTTTCAGGTACAGTGGCTTCTCCCAGACTGGACAGTGTCATCGCCCTGGCCTTTGGAAGTTCCAGGAACAGTATCCTGGGCCTGACAGAGGGAGGCAAAGTTTTTGTAAATGGAAAGAGCATAGTTTCTAATGCCTACTCTATCAAAGAGGGAGATATTGTATCTGTACGGGGAAAAGGGAAATTCCAGTTTGGTTCTGTGACGAATAAGACAAAAAAGAACCGCTTTCATATAGTTTTATACCGTTATTGCTGAAAGGGAGGAATTGTATATGAGCGAGCAGAGACTGCAGGTGAAAAGAGATGGAGAATTTACATATCCTATTGTTTTTTACAGGGATTTTGCTTCTTTATCTCAGGAAATAAAGGCTCTGCCTAATCAGGGAAAGAGACTTTGTATCGTGACGGACAGTCATGTGGCTCCTTTCTACCTGGAGAATGTAAAGCATGAGCTTGAAAAAACAGGAAGGGAAATGTATTCTTATGTCCTTCCCGCAGGAGAAGAAAATAAAAATCTGGAAAAGATCCAGGGAATCTATGAGTTTCTGATCAAGAACCACTTTGACCGAAAAGATCTTCTGGCGGCTCTCGGCGGCGGCGTGGTGGGGGATATGACCGGTTTTGCTGCCGCCACATACCTTCGGGGAATTGATTTTATCCAGATCCCTACCACCCTCCTGGCCCAGGTGGACAGCAGTATAGGGGGAAAGACAGGGGTGGATTTCAAACAGTATAAGAACATGGTGGGAGCCTTTCATCAGCCCTGTCTGGTCTATATGAACGTTTCTACATTAAAGACCCTTCCGGATAAAGAATTTGCCTGCGGCATGGGGGAAGTGATCAAACACGGACTGATCCGCAGCCGGGAATACAGCCGCTGGCTGGATGAGCACCGGGAGGCAATCTTAAAAAGAGAAGAAGAGGCCTGCCGGGAAATGATCTTCCAAAGCTGTGTGATCAAAAAGACTGTGGTGGAAAGTGATCCTACAGAAAAGGGCGAACGGGCCGTGCTGAATATGGGACATACGGTAGGCCACGCGGTAGAAAAGCTGAAAAACTTTACTATGGCCCATGGCCAGTGTGTGGCGGTAGGCTGTATGGCCTCTGCTTATATTTCCAGAAAAAGAGGGCTGATCTCTCAGGAGGAATATCAGGAAACAGCCCGGCAGCTTCAGTCTTTCGGTCTGCCTTTATATGTGTCCGGACTTTCCACAGAAGGAATCCTGGAGGCTACTAAATCTGATAAAAAGATGGAAAAGGGACAGATCAAGTTTGTCCTTATGGAAAAGCCCGGATGGGCCGTGGTAGATACTTCGGTAACAGATCAGGAACTCTGTGAGGCTATAGAAAGTATAAGGCTGGAAAATCAGGAGGTACAACAGGAAAATGAATAGAGAAAAGAAAAGGCTGACAACTTTTATCCTGTTTATCCTTTCCACAGCAGTCCTGGTTGCCTTCGATCAGTGGACCAAGAGTCTGGCTGTGGAACATTTAAAAGGCCAGGAAGATATCCCTTTGATCCCCGGCGCCCTGTGTCTCCATTATCTGGAAAACAGAGGGGCGGCTTTTGGCATCTTCCAGGACCAGAGAGCTTTTCTGCTGATCCTGACGGCTATTATCCTGGTATGTGTCTGCTATGTTTTATGGAAGATTCCTTCAGATAAGAAATACAATCTTCTGAAGCTGCTTTGTTTTATGATCACTGCAGGGGGGATCGGGAACCTGATCGACCGGGTGCGGTTAAATTATGTAGTAGATTTCATCTATTTTTCTCTGATCGATTTTCCGGTGTTTAACGTGGCGGATATCTATGTAACTGTCAGCATGTTTCTTTTGCTGATCCTGGTATTATTTTACTATAAAGATGAAGATTTTCAGTTTTTAAAATGGAAGAGGGAAAAATGAAACGTCTTTGTTTACAGTCAGATCCTTCCTGGACAGGCGAGAGGATCGATAAATTTCTGGCGGAAGTAATGAAAGATTACTCCCGCTCTTTTTTACAGAAACAATTTAAAGAAGGAAACATTACCGTAAATGGAAAACCGGCCAAAGCCAGTCTGAAGGTGGGAGAGGAGGATGAGATCGTAGTCTTTCTTCCGGAAAATCAGGAGCCGGATATCGAGCCGGAGAATATCCCCTTGGATATCCTTTATGAGGACGATCAGCTTCTGGTGGTAAATAAGCCGAAGGGGATGGTGGTACATCCCAGCGCCGGGCATTACAGCGGTACTCTGGTAAACGCTCTTATGTATCACTGCAGGGATAATCTTTCAGGAATAAACGGCGTACTCCGCCCGGGGATCGTTCACCGTATTGATATGGATACTACAGGAGCTCTGGTAGTCTGTAAGACCGATACCGCCCATCAGAGCCTGGCCGAGCAGCTGAAAGTACACAGTATCACCAGAAGATACCGGGCCATCGTCCATGGAAATATAAAGGAAGATGCCGGGACTGTAGAAGGCGCCATCGGACGGCACCCTGTAGAGCGAAAGAAAATGGCTGTCAATGTCCGGGGCGGGAAAGAAGCGGTGACCCATTTCAAGGTCCTGGAAAGGTTTGGAAACTATACCTATATTGAATGCCAACTGGAAACCGGCAGGACGCATCAGATCCGGGTACACATGTCCAGTATCGGCCATCCTCTTCTGGGAGATGTTCTCTACGGACCGAAAAAGTGTCCTTTTCCTTCTCTCCAGGGACAGACCCTCCATGCCATGGTCCTGGGCTTTCAACATCCGGTAAGGGAGGAATACATGGAATTTACCGCGCCTTTGCCGGAATATTTTGAAAAATTGCTGGAAAAGCTGAGAGGTTAAAGGATCCCGGATAATTTTCTTGACTTTAACACATCTAAACAGCTCCATAGCTAAAATTTGTGTGAAAATTTTATATACATTTTGAAAAAAATAGATTATAATAGAAATATATTAAATATTAACACATCATTATGGAGAGGAGTGTGTGGTATGGCAGCTAATACAGTAGTTACGATCGCGCGTCAGTATGGCAGCGGAGGACGGGAAATCGGCCTTCGAGTAGCGGAAAAGTTGAAAGTGAAGTGTTATGACAAAGAGCTGCTGGATCGTGCAGCCAAAGACAGCGGAATTTGTCAGGAATTGTTTGAGCATCATGATGAAAAGCCAACGAACAGTTTTTTGTATTCTCTTGTAATGGATACCTATTCCTTCGGCTATTCTTCAGCAGCTTTTACAGATATGCCTATCAATCATAAGGTATTTCTGGCTCAGTTTGATGCTATAAAAAAGATCGCCAGCGAGGAATCCTGTGTCATGGTAGGCAGATGTGCCGACTATGCTCTGTCAGAGCACCCCGGTGCGATCAGTGTCTTTATCCATGCGGATCTGGATAAAAGAATAGACCGTATTTCCAAAAAATATGAACTTTCCGCAGCACAGGCAAAGGACCGGATCCAGAAAACAGATAAGCAGAGGAGCAGTTATTACAACTATTATACCAGCAAGAAATGGGGAGACGCCAACAGCTATCATCTTTGTCTGGACAGCGGTATCCTGGGCATAGAAGGCTGTGTGGAAATGATCCTGAAAGCGATTGAAGTAAAAGACGCGGCACGGCATATAAAAAAGTAAAAACGGATTCTTAAAGAAAGCGCTCTGGAAGATTTTTTCTTCCGGAGCGTAATTTTATCTCTTTTTGGGAGTGGTCATGATTCCTTAACTGGCTGCCAGCCGTTGATATTGCTGTTGCGGATAGCTGTAAACATCCGTTCTTTTGTCCCGGGATTTTCTTTGGAGATATCATGGAGCAGTTCTTTTGCATACTGCCTTTTGGTATATCCGTCTACAGGACAGGGACTCTTCTCGATCTCAATACCGTATTTATTCTTAAATCCGATCACATCTGCCTCATCTACAAAGAGAAGAGGGCGGATCACCGTCAGATCCATCCGGTCTAAGTAGGTTCTGGGAGAGAACGTATGGAATCTTCCTTCATAGATCAGGGAAAGAAGCATAGTTTCTACTACATCATCTTTATGATGGGCATAGGCTACTTTATTGCAGCCGATTTCTTTTGCCTTCGTGTTAAGGGCGCCTTTTCGCATTTTAGCACAGAGAGAGCAGGGATTGCTTTCCTTTCGTTCCTGAAAGATGATGGGACCGATCTCTGTTTTTACCAGATGAAAGGGTACATTTAATTCTTTACATAGACTTTCAATCTTATCTGCCTGAAAGCCCGGATGTCCCAGATCCACGGTGATCACTTCTATGGTAAAAGGATTAGGGTAGAAGCGCATAAGGCCGTGAAGGGCATAGAGCATAGTCAGGCTGTCCTTTCCTCCGGAAACACCCACGGCAATTTTGTCGCCGGGATCGATCAGACCGAATTCGTCAACGGCTTTTCGTGTAAGGCTCAGTAATTTCTGTAATTTCATATATTTATTTTCATTCCTTTCAATGATGATATTTCATAACAATTTTCTGAAGACCTAATGAATCATACCACAGAAACAGAAAAAAAGAAATCTTTTTTCCTCCTTTTATTTATGGTACACTAATAGCGCAGGCGGCTGCCAGATAAGCATCTATGCCTGCTAAATGTATACAGGAAAAGAGGACAGGATAATGAAATTAGTGATCCAGAAAGTCAGCAGCGCTTCTGTGGAAGTAGAAGAAAAATGTGTAGGAAAGATTGGAAAGGGATTTCTGGTCCTTGTTGGAGTGGGCCAGGAAGATACCCGGGAGACTGCAGATCAATATATCAAAAAAATGGTAAATCTCCGGATATTTGAAGACAGTGAAGGAAAGACAAACCTTTCTCTGGCAGATGTAAAAGGAGAAATCCTGCTGGTTTCTCAGTTTACTCTGTACGCAAACTGCAGAAAAGGAAACCGGCCCAGTTTTGTGGAGGCAGGTGATCCTCAGATGGCGGAGGAACTCTATGAATATATGGTTGAAAAACTGCGGGAGACGGTCCCTGTAGTACAGACCGGCGTTTTCGGAGCGAAAATGAAAGTGTCTCTGGTCAATGAGGGACCTTTTACGATCCTGCTGGATGAAAATACTTTTAAACATAAAAAAGACCGTATATAGGGACAACAACAGAGAAGTAATATATTTATTTTTTAATAAGAACGTAAAAAAGACCGGCTTTTTCAGAAACATGATCCGGCGCCTTTTGGGCCCGGGAGACTGGAAAAGCCTTTTCCTGAGAAAAATTAGTTTAGCGGACAAATACAGATTTATCCGAAAAAGTCTGGCTTTTTTTCAGAATCTGTGATAAACTACTCTCAAAATAAGGATTTTGGAGGGATTTTATGGCAAAGCCGATGACCTATCGTGAACAGGAAAAAATTGAAAATACAGTAAAGCTCCGGGAATTTCTTCAGGAACTGCCTCCATATGTCAAGGATTATTTCCGGGCCAAGGAACCTACAACCTCAGACAAGACCCGTTTGTCTTATGCCTATGATCTGCGGGTTTTCTTCCGGTTCCTTCAGGAATCTAATCCGGCTTTAATGTCCAAGCCTATGGCTGATATTTCCATCCAGGATCTTGCCAGCCTCCAGCCTGTGGATTTCGAGGAATTCCAGGAATATCTGAAGGCTTATAAGGCTCCGGACAACAAGCTGGAAACCAATTCCCGCACCGGAATCGCCAGGAAAATGTCCTGTCTGCGGAGCTTTTATGATTATCTGTGTAAAAGACAGTTATTACCGTCTAACCCGGTAAGGCTTGTGGATATGCCCAAAATTAAAGAAAAAGCCATTATCCAGCTGGATCCTGACGAGGTGGCCAGTCTTCTGGATTATATAGAAAATTACGGAAATCAGCTTACAGGTGTGAAACTTTACCACTATAACAAGCAAAAGTACCGGGACAGTGCTATTGTCACTCTCCTGTTGGGAACAGGTGTTCGTGTTTCGGAACTGGTAGGACTGAATATATCAGATATTGATTTTAAGAATAACGGGATCCGTATCCTCCGAAAAGGAGGAAATGAGATGATCGTGTACTTCGGAGAAGAGGTGGAAAAGGCTTTGCGGGATTACCTGGAGATCTCCAGAAATGCCATTACTCCCCTCTCCGGCCATGAAGACGCCCTGTTCCTCTCCGGTCAGAGAAAAAGGATCAGCGTAGATGCTGTAGAAAAAATGGTGAAGAAATATGCTTCTGCCATCTCTGCCAAGACCATTACCCCCCACAAACTCCGCAGTACCTACGGAACGGCCCTTTATAGAGAGACCGGGGATATTTACCTGGTGGCCGATGTTCTGGGCCACGCAGACGTAAATACGACGAAAAAACACTATGCCAAATTAAGCGACGCCAGAAGGCGGGCTGCTTCCAAAGCTGTTACACTACGGGAAAAAACAGATTAGGATTTTTGTTCTTCTTCCTCTTCCACCGGGACCCAGGCCTTGCCGAATTTTACATCTTTGAATAAAGCTGCCAGCCCGGTGATCTGTTTCAGACGGAGGATCTCGTCTTTATCCATGCCCAGATGTTTGGAGATCCAGGCGTCTGAGCGGCCCAGTTTGTGAAGTTCCTTTACAATATTGCTCATAAGATCCACATCATGACTTCCTCTTGCCCGGTTGTGGCGGATCGTGCTGGCCATCCGCTGGTCGATAGGCTTGTTGATCACAGACACCGGCAGCATGCCGTGCTCCCGTTCATAGATATCCTTGTGCTCGGTGATCACCCGGTAGCGGTGAAAGCCGTCCACGATAATATATTCATCCTGAGCTTTCGCATAATAGCAGACGATGGGCATAGTATAGGCGTCGGCCTTAATGCTTTCATAGAGCAGCTTCATTTCCGGGGGCGCCACGGCGTTTGGATTGTATGTATTTGGCTTGATCTTTTCCACCGGTACCGGTATTACGTGATAGGCGGGACTTTTAAACTCCATATTCTATATCCTCCAGACTTTTGTATTTTTCACGGATCACATCTACTCTCTTCTGCTGCTGTCTTGTCAGGCCGAAGCCCATAAAGCGGCAGGTGTGGTCGTTTTTTAAAATGCAGTAACACATCCGCTTCCAGCTTGGGATATCCTTGCTGGATTTAATATCGTCTGTATTATCCGGGATCTTTCCGATAAAGATCACCCGGGATTTTTTCTTTTTCGTATAATTGGATACCCCGTTCCTTTTGATCTGATATCCATGTTCCTCCAGCTCCTGGATCACATCTTCGTCCAGGCCTCCGCCGGTTTCGTGCCAGAACTGTATGGAAGTATTAAATTTTTTTACATAGTTATTCCGCAGACGTACCGGAAGGGTGTCCAAAAGAAACATAGTGTAAGATTTCCAGGTGTGGCCTTCCGGCAGGGTAACATTCCGGTAGCCCATAGCCTTTGTCCGGCCGTAGATAGAGGCGAAATTGGCTCCCCGGACTCTGCCTACCAGTTTGGTCCAGATTTCCGGATCGATCACCCGGTACAGGTTTAAAGAATCTTTGGAATAATCATTGAAAGGAGAGGCTACCCTCATCTGGGAAGGCTTCAGACCGGCTTTATAATACAGATCATACAACTCGTTATAATCATAGCCAAAGACGGCATAGGCATGCCAGATATCGTTGGTGGACCAGTCATAAAGGGGAGAAGCGCACCACACATCTTTAAACTGCTTACTGATCCAGCATTCATCTTTGTAATTATACTTCTTATTAAGGAATCCGCTGTATCGCTGAAGGGATTCGTCTGCTCTCATGCCCAAAAGGCACACGGTTTTTTTTGTTCCGTGAGCTACCCGGTACCATCTTCCGAACTGTTTTGCCAGATCCTCCTGGTGCATTTTATAGCGGTAGGTCCGGATAGGATTGTTCTCCAGATTGATCACATATTCATGTTTTGGCATTTCCCTTACCCAGAGTTCCTGTTTCTTGTCGTCCCAGGGATACCAGAACATTTCATAGCTGCTCAGCGCCGTCCGGGTGGCCATAGGAAGGCAGACCCAGTAAGGTTCTACCTGATCCTTGATCTTTTCAAACGTCTTTTCAATATACTCTGTAGTCACTGTATACTGAGCTTCAAAGTCCTGGTGAAAGACCCCGATGGACTTTTCAGGATAATATTTGTTCCGGTAGTCCAGGACCAGATTTAACAGCAGGCCGCTGTCTTTACCTCCGGAAAAAGATACATAGATATTATCAAATTCTTCAAAAAGAAGCTTAAAGCGGTCCATCAAAGCTTCATACACATTCTGTTCCTGATATTCACGCACCATTTATGTATTCCCCCTGCGCCTAAAATTACCATTTTTTTCCAATTCCTATGATGGATAATTTAGCACATAACGGGAGAAAATTCAACTAAGTTCCCGGGTTTTCGACCTTTTTCGCACCTCTTCCAGATCCTTTGGCGTATCTACAGACAGGCTTTCTCCTTTATCCACCGGGATCAGATAAAGGGGCTTTCCATAGTCCAGAAACCGTAGAGTGTCGATGCTTTCCGCCAGTTCCAGAGGACCGGGGGCAGAATTTTTGTAAAAATCCAGCATCCCTCTGGTGTATCCGATGATGCCTACGTGTTTATAATAGATACAGTCCAGAGAACCATATGGGTATGGAATGGGAGTCCTGGACAGATACAGGGCTTTTTTCTCCCGGTCAAAAACCACCTTGATATTGGCAGGATCCAGGACTTCTGCCGGACTGGACACAGGCATAATGATATTCGTGCCGGCTTCCGGTTCTTTGGGAAGCTTTTCAGGGACTGCCGCGGAAATGTTTTCCCAGGAGATCAGCGGTTCGTCCCCGTTGATCTGCACATAAAAGTCTGCCGGGATCTGCTGTGCGGCTTCCTGGAGCCGGTGGGCGGCACAGCGGTGGGTATCCCGGGTAAGGACAGCGGGAATATGGTGTTCTTCACAGAACCCCAGGATTTTCCGGCTGTCTGTAGCTACCCAGATCTCATCTAGATTTTCCGCCTTTTTAGCCCGTTCGTAGACATGCTGGATCATAGGCTTTCCGTTGATATCCAGCAGAGGCTTGCCCGGAAGCCGGGCAGATCCGTATCTTGCGGGAATGATCCCAACTGCTCGCATTTTCCATTCCTCCTGTACTAAAACTTATATAAAAGGACGCTTCCTTCTGCTTTTTCAATGGTTCCTTCCCTGGGGCAAAAAAGAAATTGATCCGGGGTATAGAGAGGAAATCCCTGCCTTGTCCGTTCTTCCAGATACTTTACAGCTTCTTCCGGGTGGTTCAGATCCAGACCTTTTAGAATATCCGGACCGTAATCCCACCACCGGATCTCTTCCAGCTTTTCAATGACTTTATCTGAAAACCTTTTTCGTATCGGACGGGCAGGCACCCCGCCGACAATGGTATAGGGTTCTACATCATTTGTCACTACAGCTCCTGCTCCGATCACCGCTCCGTCTCCGATATGGATCCCACGCATGAGAATGGCACGGCTGCCTACCCACACATCATTTCCGATACAGATCCTGGTCTTTTTCAGAAATTCATGTTCTTTCTGATACCGGACCAGATCTTTGAGATAGCCGGAGTCTTCCAGAAAGGTGTGAAAATCCTGATTCCATCCATTGTCCATATTCTGAAAAAGCAGATGGGTACTGACGGAACTTACCGGATGGACGGCTCCCCCTGAGAATACCTCCGGGGCAAATAGACAGAATCTTCCGATGGACTGTATATACCTGAGAGTACAGTTTTGATTAAAAAAAGAAAAGGCTCCGATAGATCCGGCGTCAATCTTCACTCCGGAACAGAATCTTGCCGGTGCTTCGATCCGGCAGTCTTCCAGAGAGGCATAACAGATCTGGGAGGCTTCTCCGGAAAAAGTAAGTCCCTGCCCCTGTTTAGTGGGAAATCTGAAGTTTGAATCGATCTTCATAGGCGTCCCTCCTGTCCTAGACCGGAAACTGCCGCAAAAGAGTCTCCCGGTCTTTTTCTTTTCGGTAAATAAAGGCCGTATATTCTCTGTGCTGAAAGGAAAAGAAGGTTTCTCCTGAAGAAAGAATGGAGATTTTCTCTGACAGTTCTTCCATTTTTTCTAAAACATGAAGCATATCCGCTCTCTCCTTTGCCGGTATTTCATTGACCAGTCCTGTGCCGAAATCCCACCATCGGATAGTCAGAAGCCGCCGTATCTCTTCCTGAGAAAAACGAAAGCCTGTAAGCTGTCCGGGATTTCCCCGCAGGATCCCATAGGGAGGTACGTCTTCCCCTGGAACTGTACCGGGATACAGGAAAGCTCCGTCTCCCACTTTGATACCCCGGGGGATCACACACCGGTCCCCGATAAAGACGTCATTTCCAATAACCGTTCTTTGTATGGGACCTTTCTTTTTCCAGGAGTCTTTTACCGGAAGCCAGTCCCTGCACCAGGGAAGATCTTTTTCCCGGACAGGATAAGAAGTGCTGATAAGCTCCGGATCTTCCGGAACTCTGGCTCCGATGAGACAGTTTTCCCCTATGGTGACGAACCGGCCGATTTCCCTGGTGAAAAAAATTCTGGTATTTTCTCCGATAAAACTGCCGCAGCCCAGAAATCCGGTCTCCAGATGGACACCCTGTCCCATACATACCCCGGGCTCCACGTCAGTGCGGGCACACCTTCTGGTATGCCCCACGGCACAGGGTCCCAGAACGGTGATCCCCGGTTTCCCGGAAGAAAGGAGCAGCTTCAGGTCTCTGTCCAGTTTCATGGACTCCCTCCTTTCTGTTTCAGCTCCTCCAGCTCTTTTCGCAGCGCTTTCTCTGTTTCAATATATTCCAGCAGACGTTTTTCTGTGGCTGCCAGGATCCCTTCCAGCATACAGATCCGGATCTGGCTGTCTGACATGGTTTCTATAGAGATTGGCGCCTGTCCGGAAAGACCGGCTTTTGAAAATATTTCAGCCATGCTTCTCACCTCTTCTTTCATAGGATAAAAATAAAGTGTATGGTGGTTTTCCTTTTCCCGGATCCGCAAAGGGATCATACGGAAAAATTTTTCTTTTTCTCCCGGCTGGTACATGGAATATTTTTTTTCCGAATTCAGATACAGGATTCCCAGATATTTATCTTCCGGGATCTGGGATGTATCCGGATATTCGGGCTCAGACGTTCCCCAAAGCCCTTCCCGGAAGTCATCCCGGATCTGAAGGATCTTTTTCTTCCCTTTCAATTTTTCCGGATCCTGCGTGATCTTCAGAGTTTTTTCATAAGGCCAGTGGATCTTTGCCAGATTCTCCAGTTGGACCAGATTGGCTCCATAACACAGGATCCCGTCTGCCAGAAGATGTTCTGCCAGGGCCAGGGCAGCGTAATAGGCACCATCCTGGTAAAAGCTCTTTTCGTAAAGAGGGTTGAAGATCAGCATATCGGAAAATTCCTGACGGATCTGATTGACTCCGGTAGAACTGACCGTACACAGCGTCCTGGGAAGCTTCTGAAAAACAAAAGGAAGAAGCTCGCAAGGAAAGGGATCTCTCAGGATCCTGCACCTGGGAAAAAGTCTGGAATAGTACAGGATATCATCGGGATGGGGCTTGATCAGAACCTTTCTTCCTCCCAGGTAATAGGTAAATACATGCCGGTAAATGCTTTTCTGTTCCTCTAAGGACAACTGTCCCAGATTGGCAAACTGCTGGGTAAGAAGAAGGACATCCTCCTCTCCCCCCTGCAGGCAGGGCAGACGAAAAAGACTGCGGATCTCCTCCTGGAGTTTTTCAGAAAGTCCCCGAAAAGCTTCCAGAACCTGAAAATCCTGGGCCTTTTCATCGGAAAACCCTGGAAGCTGTCCTTTCATGTCGCAGTATTTTCTGGTGATCCAAGGACTCTGGTGGTCATAAAGATGGTATTTTTCAATGAGAGCATATCTGGCAGGAGAAGACTTTTTATGGATGTCTGCCAGGACCCAGGGGCGGCTTAGCGCGCCGCTTCCGTCCTCAAACATCTCAAAAGGTATTTCCCGGGAAATAAGCCAGACCTGGAGATAGGTATGGATCCCTGCGATGAGAAGCTTTTCAAATTCTTCCGGTGCATACGGAATGGCCCTTTTATATTCTTCCTCCACCTGACCAAGGATCTCTTCTTCTGTGCCTCTGTATCCTCCAAAGCGGAAAAGAAAAACCTGGTCAAAAAATCCTCTGTTCTCCAGTTCTCTGTACCAGGGCATACGTTCTGTAATATAACTGCCCAGGATCAGCACCGCTTTTTTATCCCGGTAATATATCTGTCGATGGAGGATACATTCTAAAATCTGATAAGATGACAGTGCCTGATATAAAATCATGATCTTCCCTCCCATATCCCGGCTTTTTTCATAACTTCTTCCACAGACTCCATGACGGCTTTTTCCTGGGTGGCAAACAGATCCCTGCCGAAAATATAGCCTCCGAAATATTTTTTCAGCCATAGGAGATTTCTGGAAAAATACTGAAAGGGCATATAGGCGTCATGACCGGAGATATCCAGCATATAAGGGAAATTTTGAAAACGGCTCTGATATTCTTTCACAAAGTCCAGAGCCCCCTGATGAATCTCCCGGTTTTTCTCATAATTTTCCACCTCAGGTATGTCATAGAGAAATCTGCCATCCTTGTCAAAGCCCAGGAAAGTCGGCGTACAGGACTGGGTCAGAATCTCAAAGAAGAAGGAATTCAGCCGGCGATTTTCCTCCTGATGGGTGTCGTGAAGCCCTTTATTCTGCATATTGGAAAAAATGTAGGTCTTTACTTCTTCTTTCTGGGTCATGGCTGCCATATAGGTATCATTTACATTTCTGGCCGCAGCCAGGAGACAGTGGGCCTGACAGTCCAGGCCGTATACCTGTTCCAGAAGATATTTCACCTGAAGAACGTTGTTTCCGGACCATCCTACGTCCACCACAGCCACAGATTTTGCTCCTCCTGTTTTCCTGGTGAGATACCGGCGGATCAGTTCCTGATCCCGGCGGTAGCAGCCGCAGACCTCCTCCCAGTGTTCAATGAGAAGCTGGCGGAGGATTTTTTCATTTTCCGGCGTGAGAAACTCTTCTGCCTTTATCCGGTAATCCGGCAGATACTTTTTCAGGTCTCCGATGCCGGTGCGGTCAAGGAGCGTTCCTATTTTGGATTTATACAAAGCGTTGGCCTTGTGATGGACGATCTGGAGCAGGTATGGGTGCCGGTTTTTCTCCACGATAGTTTTTACCACTCCGATCCTGGACCAAAGGACATATTCTGCAGGGATATCCGGATACATGGTGTGAAAGACTTTCTGATAAAGGTCCCCTTCCCGTGCCAGAAACAGGATCTTCTCTATCTTGTGTTCCTGCACATAGCGGTAGATCCACTGACAGAATCCCATAACATAAATCCCCGTATAGACAAAACCTACTTCATAATAGGGACTGTACTGCTGATAACCGCTGTGGAGCTTCGCATTGACGATCCCCCGGTAGGCAGAACCTGCCAGGCGGGACATATCCTTTGCCCGGAAAACATTTCCTGCTTCATTTACATTCTGATAGAACCTGGTATCCAGGCCTTTCTCCTCTGCTTTTTCTATATCTGAGATCCGGTTATCTCCGATATGGACGATCCTGCCGGAGTACCGTTCTTTCAGAAGATCAAACAAGCCCCCGTCTCTTTTGGAACAGTTGTAATCACAGGAGACCATAACCTGGTCAAAATCCTCATAGCCTTTTAAAGACAGGAGCCGGGTGAGAAGTTCCTTGGTAAGGTACATATCGGACAGAGCCACCAGAGTCTTGCCCTGGGCTGCCAGAAGATGAAAAACTTCCAGCATATAGGGGTTGGCCCAGCAGAGCTCACATTCCAGAGAAAATTCCAGATCTGCCCCTTTCTGGGGATCGATTCCTGTCTCCTGGGCTACCAGCTGATAAATATCCAGAAGAGTCACTTCCCGGTTCCCGCGGAGAAGCCGGTTCTTCTGCCTGGCTTCCTCTTCCGCCTGAAGCCGGATCTGGGTAAAATCCATAATATCCAGCCGCTCTCCCACCAGCATAAAAAGATCCGAAGGGGAAGAAAAAGGCCGGAACAGCAGGGTATCGAAAACATCAAAGGAGATCACATCATAGGACATCAGGCCTTTTGCGAGATTCATGGCAGAAACCCGGTTGGAAGCCTGGGATTCCGGGCCTTTTTCAAAGAGACGTCCGCTGTTTTTCTTTGTGAATTTTTCTCCTGGAGCTTTCAGCTGTAAGGTTCTTGGAAATTCCCGGTATTTTTTTCCGTTTTCCGTGTATTTCAGCAGATAAACATAGGAACTCCCGCTTTTGATCTCCCTGTCCAGGTAAGAACTTTCCCGGGTCTGTGTCAGAAAGCGATAGGCGCCTCCTTCTTCTGAACGATAGAGATTATAATGGAGAGCTCCCGGCACCGGGGTCCAAAGGATACTGGCCTGGCCTTCTGCCGGAAAACTTCCCTGGAGATCCCGGCCGCCTTTTGAAATTTTGACTCCTTTTCCCTTTTCCCGGGACCTTTCCGGGGAAGAGAAAAACATTTCTCCTGCCTGGGACAGCTTCTTCATAAAGAAAAGCTGTTCATTTGCCACTGTGGATACAGTAAGGACCTCTGAAAAGTCGCTGTATCTGCTGCCGTCCATAGATACCTTATATTTAAAGAAATACATCTGCTCCTGTTTCAGATGTTCTGCCGTATAAACATGGCGTCTGGTCTTTTCCAGGAAACGGTAATCTACGCCGTCCCGGGATACATAGAGATTATAGCAGCAGGCTCCCGGGATCCATTCCATACGGATCTTTGCCCTGCTGTCTTTTTGCTTTACCAGGGTCAGGGTATGGAGACGGCTGATCTGGCTTTTCCGGTATTTCCAGGACAGTGCCAGAAGCACCAGCCAGTGTTTGAAACGTTTTTTGCAGTGTTCTTCCAGATGCGCCTGGACATAGGTTTCATAGGCTTTCCGCACCCTTGGATTTTTTCTTACAAATTTTTCATAGAACCAGTCTTTCATTGGATACCCGCCTCCTGCCCCCAGAGGGCTTCTTTACATTGGCCAAGGATTCCCTGTTTTTCCAGGAGCAGTTCTGCAAATTCTCTTACTGCCCCTTCTCCGCCCCGGCTTTCCAAAATCAGCGTGCAGGATTTTTTCACTTCTTCTGCGGCGTCCCGGGGGCAGGCGGTAATCCCGGCAAGGCCCATAGCGCCCAGATCGTTCAGGTCGTCTCCTATATAGGCGGCCTCCTCCCGGCTTACCTGCCGTTCCCGGAAAAACTCCCGGAGAAACTCTTTTTTCTTTTTTACATTCTGAAATACATAGGGGATCTGCAGCTCCTGGGCTCTTTGTGTCACACAGAGGCTTTCTCTTCCGGTTAGGATCATAACCTGGATCCCTCCCTGCCTGGCCAGGAGGATCCCTGCACCGTCTTTGATAGAAAATTTTTTTAGTTCATTTCCCTGGCTGTCCAGATAAACCCCTCCGTCAGTCATAGTCCCGTCTACATCCAGGATCAGATACCGGATTTTCTTCCAATCAATAAAATCTGCTGTCATTTACATTTCCTCCGGATATTTCATACTGCTGATATAAATCTTCGATATACTCCCGGTCATAGGCGCTTTTCTTTTCCTTCGGGATCATCTGCAGGATCCGGTGCATGTCCCGGGAAGAAAGGGACCCTTTCGTAAGGAGATATTCTGCGTAATTCCGGTGTAGGTTAAATTTCGCAGAAAGAAAGTACTCTGCCATATATCCCCAGGGTTCTTGTTTCTTGATTGGTGAAATGGATTCTTCGATGGCGTCCAGCACCGGATCCAGATCATAGGATTTTCCAAAATGCCGGTTCAGATAGTCCATGATCAGCTCTATGCATAGATTTCCCGGCACTCGGCCCATGCCGTTTAAAGAAGCGTCCAGAACGCATTGCCTTCCCTGTTCCCGGATCTTTAGGAAAGACTGGGCCAGGGAATAGGACTGGGCCATATTCTCGTGTAAGTGAAGGCCCAGAACAATATCTTTTGCCAGGTTATTTTCACAAAGAGAATAAATCCTGGTCAGTTCCCTGCCGGTCATAGAACCAAAAGTATCTACAATGGAAAAACCATAGGGATGAAGATGATTTACCCTGTCCAGAAGCTGGAGGAGCTGCTGGTCTGAATACCCCATAATATTAATGGGGTTTACGAAAAGCTGATAGCCTTTTGCCTTTACCTTTGCGCAGAAAGCCAGCCCTTCTCCCATGTCATAATCATGGAAGGTCACCCGGATAATGGGGATGGTCCCGTCACAGGGTTCCAGTTTTTCGATATCATACCGGTCATGGAGGATCATGGCCCCGAACTGGGTACTGCCTGTATTTTTGGGCAGGATCTTTTTTATATCCTTTATGGATGAAAATAAGGTTTTGTCTTTCTCCCAGGTGCAGTTTCTCAGAAATCCCACCTCAATAATATCGGTCCCCGCCTCTATCAGCTGGGAGATGATACTCTTTATCGTCTTTTCTCCAAAATCCCATTGGTTGATATATCCTCCGTCCCGGAGGGTACAGTCCAGTAATCTGATGTTTTCCATAACACATGATCTCCTTTATGAATTTGCTGAAACAGACCAGCCATGGAGCTGTATGCGGCAGGCTGGGCAGTTACGATTCGGATTCGTCCACTCCCTGGGCATTTTCCTTCTGAAAAAAGATACGGATAGTAAGGAACAGCAGACGGATATCCATGCGCAGGGAATAATTGTAAATGTAAATAAGGTCATATTTGATCTTATCCTCAGGCCCGGTGCTGTACTTGCCGTAAATCTGCGCATAGCCTGTAAGACCTCCCTTTACCCGGAGCCGCTCCTGAAATTCCGGAAGGATCTTCGAATAAGTCTCAATGAATTCCCGTCTTTCCGGCCGGGGTCCTACCATAGACATTTCTCCGGACAGCACATTAAAAAGCTGGGGCAGCTCGTCCAGATGAAGATTCCGCAAGATCTTTCCCGTTCTGGTGATCCTGCTGTCATTTCTGGAAGCCAGCCGGGGGCCGTCTTTTTCTGCGTCCGGGACCATACTGCGGAATTTCAGCATAGAAAAGGATCTTCCGTATCTGGTCACTCTTTCCTGCCGGTAAAATACCGGACCGCCGTCTTCCAGTTTGATACAAAGGCTGATAAGCCCCATAAGGGGCAGGGCAGGTATCAGAAAGAAAAGAGACAGAAGGATATCCTCGATCCGCTTGACCCGCTCCTGTTCTTTGGTGAGATATCCTCTTCCGCTTCGGAAAAGGACCTTGTCGTGAAGACGGATCACTCTGGAATTCTGCAGGTAGATATCTGCGATCTTTGGCAGGATATAGCATTCCCTCTCCTTTCGGATCCCCAGCTTTAAAAGGACGTTCCGCTCCTGATCCGGGATCTGCCCCAGAAACAGAGCCTGATATTCCGGCAGGATCTTTTCAATATAGGACAGTCCCTTTTCCCAGGAAACGGCCTTTGCGATCCGGAAATAACCGTTTCTGCTGTTGGTTTCTTTTACCCGCAGCTGCCAGTCTTCCTGCTGCCCGTAAACATAAAGCGCCTGTTTCCAGGTCTGTTTTCTCAGGTAAAGAGTGAAGGAAAAGGCTGCCCAGAGGATCCCGGTAAAGGCTTCCAGCAGGGTAAGAAGAAAAAATTCCCAGAAAAGGGTTCCCCCGCTCTGGACGGAGATCGTCCACAACAGAGTCCCGAAAAGAAGATTGGTACCGGCCGCGGCAAAAAATTGACCATATACCAGATCCAGGATCCTTCTCTGGCTCACATTCCCGGCCTCCAGCAGGGCCTGAAAGATTTCCAGTACCCCCACATATAGAAGAGTGATGGCCAGAAACCTTTCTTCCCATATGCCTGCCATCACCTGAACGGCAGCACAGAAATAAAGAAAGATCAGCAGAAGCCTGGAGATAAAACTGACTGCTTTTAAAATATTGTGTCCTTTTCTCATTTCTTCATACCTGCCTTTTACGGATTATTCAACGTTTTCCCGGATATCCCACAGGAATGCCTTTTCCAGCTTTTTCTGAAAGACGGTATCTCCTAAAAGGAGGAGCAAAGGTGCATAGGCGTCTCTTCCGGAGATCTCTCCCCAGCCTTTTGCTGTAAAATCCCCGAAGTATTTCTGATAGTCTGCCACAAAGTCCAGGATTCCCTTCTGGATCTGGCGGATTTCTTCTTCATGCTTTTCCCTGGGAGCAAAAAGAAGGTTCCTCTCTCCCTGGGCCGTCTTTTCAAACCCCAGAAAGCTGGGAGAAGGAGAGGTAAACAAAAGTTCCAGATACAGATTATGTTTCTTATGCAGATCATGGAACTTCCACAGATCCCGGTTGTGGAACTGAGAGAAAAAATAGCTCTCCATACGGTTTTCAAAGAAAAATCCCTGGGAGCCGTCCCGGTCCGGACTGGCGGCGCCGCTGCTGCCTGCCAGAAAACTATGGATCTGCCAGGAAGGACCTGAAGTTTTATGAAGAAGATATTCCACTCCCAAAGGTCCGCTGCCGGCCCAGCCAATGTCTACCAGAGCGATCTTTTCCGGGCCTTTATGGCTCTGTGCGTTCCCCGGCCAGGGCTCTTCCGGCTGGATTGCCCGGGATTTATCCGAAATAAGAGACAGCAGTTCTCTCAGATATGCGCCTGCCAGATCCTGCTCCTCTTTATAAGCCCCTGTCACTCTCTCCCACTGTCCCAGAAGGAAATCCCGGCAGCCCACAGCTCTTTTCTCTGTCAATATGCTTTCCTTACCACAGTCCAGGGCCTGGCAGGCTTCCTCTGTCAGATCTGTAAGTTTCATACTTGCAAAAATACTTTCCATCGTATATCTCTGGTTGATCTTCTGAAAGAGAAAACGCTGAAAAAAGTCAAAAGGAAAACGTTCTGCCGAAAGCCTGGCCGAGACATTTCTGGACCAGAGCAGGTAGCAGGTCGGGGAGCCGGGATAGAGCCGGTCGTAAACCTGTTTCAGGATATCCCCGTCCCGGGCCAGAAAGCACACCTGAGGGATACCCAGCTCCCGGACTCTCCGATGGATGAACTGGCAGAAGCCCAGAGCCGCCAGCCCTCCGTAGATATAGCCCAGCTCATAGAAAACAGAATATCTCCGGACGCCTGTATGGAAACGGAGATTTACCAGTCCCCGGTAAATCCCTCCGGTGATCCCGGACATTTCAAAAGGCCGCCAGGGATTTCCGGCTTCCTGGGGATTGGGATATAAGAAAGGTTCTATCTTATTTTTCCGGGCCATGAGGATATCCGAATGGGGATTATCCCCTACATGGGCGATAGAACAGGATCCTCCGAAAAGTTCCCCCCTTGCTGTCAGCAGCTTGGCTCCGATATCCCGGACCTTTTTATAAAGACTCCCTTCCCCTTTGGAACAGCCCTCTTCCCCGGAAACCAGGATCCGTTCAAAGACCGGCCCATAATATTTTTCCAGCAGTCTTTGGATAAAGGCCCTGTCCAGATACATGTCGCTGACTGCCAGCAACACTTTCCCTTCTTTTTTCAGGGCTTTCACCAGAGGCAGGAAATAGGGATTTTCCAGACAGTATTTCTCTTCCATGGACATTTCCATAGCGGTTCCCGCCGCCGCCGGGATTCCGGTAAGGGGCTCCAGACATTCCCAGATTTCTTTTAAAGTGACTTCTCCGGTCCCCTCTGCTTTTCGCTTTTTCTGCCGGGCCTGATCTTCGGCCAGTATCCTGAGCACAGGAAAATCCGGGTAATGAAATTCTATACCCATCAGGTAGAACAGGTCTGTGGGAGCGGAAAAAGGACGGAGCAGCAGGGTGTCAAAGACGTCAAAAGAGATCACATCATAGCCGAAAAGTTGTTCAAAAAGAGTCTCCCCGGACATACCGGTAAAGCTTCCTGATTCCTGGAAAAGAAGCTTTTTCTTTTCCGGAAAGGAATGTTCCTCTCCTCCGGTCCTGCCGCCCAGGAGATAATATTCCAGATTCCAGAGAAGGAGTTTTCCCAGAAGGAGAACCCGGTCTCTTTTAGAAACAGCTTCTTTTCTGGCTTCCTGGTATTTTCTCCGGATTGCCGGCACCCGGTTTACCAGAAGCTTGTAAATCCTGATCTTCATCCATCCACACCCCGTTTTCTTCCATAGTCCAGATAGGCCTGACAGACTTCCTTGGGACTGCCGGTAAGTTTCTGAACCCCCTTCTCGATCCACAAAGCCCGGGTGCAGTTTCTCAGGATCGTGTCTGTAGAATGAGAAACAATCAGCACCGCCCTGCCCTTTTTCATCAGCTCCCGGATCCTGGCGGTACTTTTCTCTTTAAAAAACACATCTCCTACACTGAGTACCTCATCCAGGATCAGGATCCCCGGATCTTCCCAGGCGGCGGCCACTGCAAACCCCAGTCTGGATACCATGCCGGAGGAGAAGTTCTTTATTTTCTGCTCCATAAAACCTTCCAGCTCTGCAAAACGGACAATGTCCGGATATTTCTCTTTCAGAAAACTCCGGCTGTAGCCAAGAAGGGCTCCGTTTAGGAAAACATTCTCTCTGGCAGTCAGTTCCCGGTCAAACCCGGTGCCTAAGGTCAGGAGCTGAATATTTTCTTCTTCTGTTTCCACTCTGCCTCTGGTGGGAGTGAGGGCTCCTGAAATGATCTTCAGCAAAGTACTTTTTCCGGAGCCGTTGGTGCCTATGATCCCCAGGATCTCTCCTTCATAAACTTCCAGCCGGATATTTTTCAGCGCCTTTAAGGTACGGCTGGAGTTTTTTCCAGTAAAGACCTTAATAAGATATTCTTTCAGACTGGAGCTTCCCTCCAGCGGTACCTGGAATTCCATACTGACATTTTTTACAGAGATCACCGGTCTGCCCTTTTCCATATGCTTCCTCCTGGAATATTAAAGTTTCAATGTGACTTTAGTTTTTGCTTTTCGGAAAATATATATTCCTGCCAGATAGAACAAAAGGCTCCAAAGGATCATTTTCACCCACAAACCGGCGGAGGGAATCTCCCGGTACATAACACAGGATCTGGCGGCATAAATAAACTGATAGATGGGATTTTGCCGGATAAAAGCCTGCATTCCTTCCGGCAGCAGTTCCAGGGGATAAAAAAGCGCGGAAAGATACATAAGCAGGGTGAGAAACACGGAATAAAGATGGCGGATATCTCCGAAAAACACATAGAGCACCGCCAGGATATACCCGGCTCCCAGAGAAAAGAAAAACAGCAGGATCATGACCAGAGGAAAGAAAAAGGCAGAAATTCCCAGCGAGATCCGGAACACAGCCAGGATCACCACATAAGCTGCCAGAGAATAAAGAAAATTCACAAAGGCGGTACAGACTCTGGAAAAAGGAAAGATCTCTCTGGGAAGGCGCACCTGGAGAAGAAGGGCCTGATTGTCTGCCAGAGAAGTCATGGCAGTGTTGGTGGCTGTGGTAAAAAAATTCCAGATAAGAAAGCCTGTAAGATAATATACCGGATAATTTTCAATAGATTTCCGGAACATGGTAGAAAATACCAGAGAAAGGACCGTCATGGACAATAAGGGATTGAGAATGCTCCATAAAATCCCCAGTTTAGACCGGCTGTATTTCCGCTTCATTTCTCTGGAAACCAATTCCTGTATGACAAATAAGGTCTGTTTCATAGGTTGCTGCTCCATTTTTGTTTTTTACTTACTTTTTCCAGAAAGTGTGAAAAATACACGGAGAAAATAAAAAGAATGACGAGATAATCGGTTCATGCTATAATTGGCAGTGAAAAGCGTTAACCGAAAATTATCAGGCCAGAGTACCTGTGTCCTCATTACCAATAGGAAGAAAACTGGCTGTTTATGCGGAATCTGACGGATGATGAGCTAAGAAATGCGGTTCAAAAATATGGTGATCCAGAAAATTATTATAAGCATTAATTACAATACGAAGGAGAAAATGTAAAATGAACAAACCAATGATCGGTATTATTCCGTTAATCGATATAGAAAGAGAAAGCTACTGGATGCTTCCCGGTTATATGAAAGGAATTGAAGAAGCAGGGGGAATCCCTGTTATGCTGCCTCTTACTTCTGACAGGGAGGCTTTGGGAAAACTAGCAAATTATTTTGATGGTTTTCTTTTTTCCGGAGGCCATGATGTATCTCCTGCTGTTTACAGAGACGAGGTTTTCGATAAATGCGGAGAATGCTGCCCCAAGCGGGACGAAATGGAAACTATTCTGCTGCCTATGGTGCTGGAACAGGACAAGCCTGTACTGGGAATCTGCCGGGGCCTGCAGCTGATCAATGCGGCCTTGGGCGGAAGCCTTTACCAAGATCTGCCTGCCCAGCACCCCTCTTCTGTCTGCCACAGACAGCCTGCCCCTTACGATCAGCCTATCCATTCGGTGGAACTGGTTCCGAATACCCCTTTACAGAAGTGCCTGGGAAAAGAGGAACTTCCGGTAAACAGCTGCCACCATCAGGGGATCAAGGAGCTGGCTTTTGGTCTTCAACCTATGGCCTATGCCAAGGACGGTCTTGTGGAAGCTGTGTGGAAGCCGGGCTCCAGATTTGTGTGGGCGGTTCAGTGGCATCCGGAGTTTTCTCATAAGGTAGACGAGAACAGCCGGAAAATATTCGGGACTTTTGTTAAGGCGGCCGCCGGGGACGGGGTTTCCTGTCTTAATTAAGAATTCTACCCCAAATATATGCTATACGGAGAGGTGAATAATCCTATGGAACTTAGAGTCCTTAACTATTTTCTCGCCATTGCAAGAGAACAAAGCATTGTACATGCTGCAGAAAGCCTTCATCTTTCTCAGCCTACTCTTTCCACCCAGATCAAAAATCTGGAGGAAGAGCTGGGAAAGCAGCTGCTCATACGGGGATCAAAAGGTTCCCGGAAGATCACGCTCACAGAAGAAGGCATGATATTAAGAAAACGGGCGGAAGAAATCCTGGATCTGGTTAAAAGAACAGAAAGTGAGATCTCCATGAGCGATGATATCATTGTGGGAGACGTATATATTGGCACAGGGGAAACTGACGGCGTCCGTCTGATCGCTAAAGGGGCAAAAGCCCTTCAGCCCCGTTATCCCGGGATCCATTACCATATTTCCAGCGGCAATGCCGCCTATGTGTTTGAATATCTGGATAAAGGCCTGATCGATTTCGGGGTTGTATTCGGAAATGTGGATCTGACCAAATACAATGCCCTGGAAACCTCTTATTCAGAAATCTGGGGCGTACTGATGCGGAAAGATTCTCCTCTGGCTAAGAAGGAATCCATCTCGCCTAAAGATCTTCAGGATAAACCTCTGATACTCTCCCAGCAGGAGACCCAGGGAGGAAGCCTGACCCAGTGGATCGGCAGGGATGTAACAGATCTGAATATCGTAGCTACCTATAACCTGTTATTTAACGCTTCCCTTCTTGTAGATGAAGGTCTGGGCTATGCCATGGGATATGATAAGATCATCAATACAAGCGGAAACAGCAGCCTGTGCTTCCGTCCTCTGGAACCAAAGCTGGAAAACAAAATGAGTATCATCTGGAAGAAGTACCAGCTTTTCTCAAAACCTGCGGAAAAATTCCTGGAAGCGCTCCGGGAACAGATGGAAACATAAAAGTTGGCGATATGTCTGGTTTTTCAGCATACCACCCTTTGTTCATGACAATGGAGCTGTCGCATTCATCAAAATCAAGAATATGTATACATTTTATTGCTCAGTCTGTGCCGCATTGAGCCTATAGTCTCAATGCTATGCTCGACAAATTCGCATAAAATGTATAAATATTCCTGAAATATGACGAATGCAACAGCTCCATTGCTTTATACATACCATTTTTCGCTTTTCTTCTGAGACCTTTTCTTTATTTCTCGATATATCCCCTTAGGTATGACAGCCGTTCCATAGGGCTTATATTTATACAATTCGGCCCAAAATCCGCTGAGCCCCAGGGCTGGAAAGTTCTGCCTGCGCAGCCTTGCTTCTCTCCTGCGGCTTTGAAAGGTCCTCTTTTTATAGCTGTCTTTCTCCTCCCGGTAGTAAAGGAGGATCTCCTCCAGATTACAGCCATAGCTGCCCGCCCTGTGAAGGCGGATAAAAAGTTCATAATCTTCACATCTTCGGCACAGATCTGAGATGTTGTAAAGACCATATTTTTCAAAAATTTCTCTTCGGAACATCACCGAAGGGTGGATATAAGGAGAAAAGGAAAGAAAATCTTCTTTTTGGGGAATGGCTGCCAGCCGCCGCATGCCCCACAGCTTCTCTCCTTCCAGAAGGGCAGCGGCGGATCCTACATAGTCAAACTGTGGATTAACGTCCAGAAAAGCCCTCTGTACCTCCATGCGATGAGGAAGGGAAATATCGTCCCCGTCCATACGGGCCAGATACGCTCCCTTTGCTGCCTGGATACATTGATTCAGACCATAGGCGATCCCCCGGTTTTCTTCTCCCCGTAGGATACGGATCCTGGGATCCAGTTGGCCGATTTCTTCGATAAACCGCCGGCATTCTTCGTCAGATCCATCATCGTAGATGAGAAATTCAAAATCATGAAAACTCTGATCCAAGATGGAATCCACCGCCGCCTTCAGCCAGTGGAAAGGCCGGGGATTGTAAAGGCTCATGATGACGCTGATCTTTGGTCCGGAAGTCATTTTTCTCTTCTCCTTTCCATGCGATCTTATATACCTGTTCCATATAAAGTCTGCTCTCTTCTTTTCCGAATCTCCAGCTGTCCTTTCTGGCTCTGACAGCCATTTTCTTTCTGAGCATGGGATTTTCATAGAGAATATGGATAGCTGTCGCGAAATCCTCTGCATTTCTGGGTGGACACAGAAGACCGTTTTCTCCGTGACGGATATATTCCCTGGTTCCACGGTTGTCTGCGCCGATCACAGGAACACCGCAGGCCATAGCCTCTAATGCCGCCATTCCCAGTCCTTCCCGGACAGAGGGGAAAAGAAAGATATCTGCTCCCTGAAGGAGAAAATCCAGATCTTTGCGAAAGCCGAGAAAGGTCACCTTCTCTTCAAGCCCCAGACGGGCGGTCTGCTCTTCTAATGCCTGACGGTAGGGCCCTTCTCCGCAGATATAGTAGCGGAAGGGCAGATCTTTAAGCTTCTCTAAAGCTTTTAATACGGTCTGATAATTTTTCTCCTTATCTAAAAGAGCTGCCGTCAGAAGACACAGCTCTCCGCTCCCAAGCCCCAGGGCCTGTCTGGCCTCCTGCCTCTTTTCAAACTGAACCCGGAATTTCTCCCGGTCAACTCCTACGCCGGGTATTTTCATAACCCAGCCGGAATCCCTGAGAGAAAAGCTCCTGGCCCTTTTTTCGTCTTCCCGGTTAATGGTTACAAGAATATCTGTATATCTGGCCAGAAAACGTTCCGCCTGGTAATAAAGCAGCCAGTTTTTCAGGCCGGCGCCTTTATAAAAATGAAAACCATGGGCAGTATAGATCACCGTTACCTTTCTTTTGGAAAGTCTCGCTGCCAGACGTCCCAGCACCGCTCCCACAGGGGTGTGGCAGTGGAGCGTGTCGATCTCTTCTTTTTCAATGATCTTTATAAGACTTTTCAGTGCTCTGAAATTTTCTTTTATCTGATAGGGGGATTTCTGAATAGGAATGGGATGGGACACGATTCCCTTATCCTCAAAATATTCCTGGTCAAAAACGTAAGCCGGATTCTCAAAGTTTGACGCATAATGGATCTGCGCATTCCGGCTTTTTAAAATTTCTACGGTGTTTTTTTCAAACTGCCATAAAAATCCGCTGACCGTTGTGACGATCAAAACCTTATGTGTCATTTTTCTTTGCTCCTTTCTGTCAGGGGAAACCCCTGGTGCTTGTTCGTTACGGCTACAGTGTAACAGGTACAAAAAAAGATTTCCTTATGAATCCGCTGGAAAAGAAAACGGATTCTGGAAGAACTTCCTCCGGAATCCGTTTCTGAAATAGGGAAATGGGGTTTTACATATTTAATTTTTCTGCAAAATCAGCCATTGCTTCAGATACCTTGATCTGCTGTGGACAGACTTCTTCACAGCTTCTGCATCCTATACAGGCGCTTGGAAGCTTGTCTTTCGGATAAGAAGACAAAGCCATAGGCGCGATAAATCCACCCTTGGTAAAGCAGTGCTCGTTATAGAGAGCCAGCAGGGTAGGAATATCCAGTTCCTGAGGACAGTGGCTTACGCAGTAATGACATGCTGTACATGGAAGAGCGATCTTCTGTACCATTTCATCAGCCATAGCCAGCAGATTTTTCATTTCTTCCTCTGACAGCGGTTTGTCTTCCTGGAAAGTATGTATATTATCCTTCATCTGTTCCATATTGGACATACCGGACAGTACTACAGTAACCTCCGGAATAGACTGCAGGAAACGGAATGCCCAGGCAGGGATTCCCTCATCCGGACGCATAGCTTTTAATTTTGCTTCTTCTTCCTGGGTAAGATTTGCCAGACGGCCGCCTCTTAAAGGCTCCATAACCCACACAGGGATATTATATTTCTTCAGCAGCTCTACCTTGGCTTTTGCATCCTGGAAACTCCAGTCTAAGTAATTCAGCTGGATCTGGCAGAATTCCATGCTCTTTCCATATTTCTCCAGGAACCGTTTCATTACATCATAGCTTCCGTGAGCGGAAAATCCAAGATGACGGATCCTTCCGTTTTCTTTCTGCTTCATTAAATAGTCATAGATTCCGTACTTTTCATCCAGATATGCGTCAATGTTCATCTCACATACATTATGGAATAAATAGAAATCAAAATATTCTACCTGGCATTTTTCCAGCTGTTTCTCAAAAATCTCTTCTACCTTGTCCATGTTGGAAAGGTCATATCCCGGGAATTTAGTAGCCAGATAAAAGCTGTCTCTTGGATACTCTTTTAAGGCTCTTCCCATTACCAGCTCAGAGTTGCCGTCATGGTAGCCCCAGGCGGTGTCATAATAGTTTACGCCCTGTTCCATAGCGTAAGCAACCATTTCCTTTGCCGCAGCTTCGTCGATCTTGGAATCATCTCCGTCAATAACAGGAAGACGCATGGCGCCCATGCCCAGAGCAGATAATTTCAAATCCTGAAAATCTTTGTAAATCATAATTTGCCTCCTTTTATTTTTGTCCATTGAGATCTGTCATATGAATCATACTTGAGAATATTTATACATTTTATTGCTCAGTCTGCGCAGCTTTGAGCCTGTAGTCTCAAAGCCGTGCTTGATAAATTCGCATAAAATGTATAAATATTCCTTGACATATGATTTAGTATGCAGATCTGTATTCTATGATATTATAATACCTGGAGTGAACTTCAAGTCAATTATTTTGTAAGAATAATCTCACCTTTTGCGTTTTCATCATCCCGAATGATCTCGCCCACTTCCGGAACCTGGATGCAGCCGGAAAGAGGATTTTTGATACTGATCACAGGGGTGGTGATGGTAGCTGTCACATCGGATTTTTCAAAGCTCAGGTCTGTATCGATCATTTCACAGTCGATCAGCTTCAGATTTTTGCAGTAGCAAAGAGGCTGTGTGCCGATGATCTTGCAGTTTTCCAGTGTCAGTCCATCGCTGTACCAGGCCAGGTATTCTCCTTTTACAATGCTGTTCTTTACAAGGACGTTTTTTGCATGCCAGAAAGCGTCTTTGGTATCCAGCTCACAGTTTTCAAATACTGCGTTTTCAATGTACTGGAAAGAATATTTGCCCTTCATTTTCAGATTATGAAAATACAGGTTCTGGGAACGCATCATAAAATATTCGCTTTGCGCGGTGCAGTCCTGCATATTCAGTTCCTTCACGGACCATCCGAATTCCGGAGAATCAATATCGCAGCCTTTCATGATAATATCGCTGCATTCTCTGAGGGCTTTAATTCCATGAAGCTTTGTATCTGTGATCTCCACATGGTCGGAATACCACAGAGCCGCGCGGCAAAGGGGAGTCATTTCCGAATCTGCGATCTTCAGACGATGGTCATGCCAGAAGGGATAACGCAGATTGCAGAAGCAGTGTTCCACGTCAATATCCCTGCTCTCTTTTAAAGCGCTTTCCCCATCTGCCGGTCCGTCAAAGGAACAGTTTTTTACCAGAATATCCTGGCTCCCATAAAGGGCTCTTTCCATATCAAAAGTTTGATTTTCAATTGTTGTCATATTCACATTCCTCCCTATTTTCTGTATTTAAGCCTTCCTGTGTTCGATCTGATAGATCAGATAATCCAGGCAGGTGATCTGACGTTCTTCTTTATGGATCTTCTGGAGCAGTTTTTCTCTGTGAGCCGTCAGCAGATTTATCTGCTCTTCTTCCCTGCTTTGAGGAATTTCCATAAATTTACGGATCAGTTCTCTGCCGCATCCGGCGTCCTTCAGGTTTTGCAGCAGAGCTTTTTGAGATGATTCTTCCAAAGGATCCCTCTCCTTTCTATGGACGGTTCTTATCTTCTTCTAATCTATCACTATAGGTAAAAAATATCAAATACCCAAAAAGTATAGACTTCCATAGATTTTTTCTATTTATAGAAAACCTCAAAAGCAGCGCCTGTATCCGGGGATTTTCCGGCGGTACAGGCGCTGGCGTTCTATTTTTTATGAAGAAAACAGGGTTATTTCCCGAAATATCCTGCGATCTCTTTCATTCTTTCTCCCTGTTTTACATGGAAAGGACATCTGGAATCACAGTGACCGCACTGGATACAGGCGGAGGCTTTTATCTCCAGCTTCTCATAATGATCTGCCGCCAGCGTATCTCCGGCTTTGGCAAGGTCATAATATTTGTTGATCAGGCCCACATTCAGTCCTTTGGGGCAGGGCTGGCAGTGATTGCAGTATACACAGGTCCCCTCCGCTGACTGCGGAGCAAAGCTTCCGATCACAGAATAGTCCCTTTCCTTTAGAGATGCCTTAAAAAATCCCAGGATCCTTTCCAGATCCGCACAGTTTCGGATCCCCGGAAGAACAGTGATCACTCCCGGTTTGTCCAGGGCATACTGGATACACTGGTATTCTGTAAGGGCTTTTCCAAAAGGCGAAGTCTTTTCATTTAGAAGCTGGCCTGCAGCAAAAGCCTTCATAACAGAAATGCCGATCCCTTCTTTTTCGCATCTGCGGTAAAGATCCATTCTCTGCCCTACCTCTCCAATACCATACTCTCCCTTCTGATAATCATAGGCGGGGTTGATGCTGAACATCATCATATCTACGATCCCCATGTCCAGGATTTTTGCCGCCACCTGGGGCGTATGAGAAGAAAGCCCGATATGACGGACAATTCCCTGGGCTTTTAACGCCTTTATATGATCCAGGACTCCGCTTTTTATGTATTTTTCCAGATCCGACTCTTCATCAATGCAATGAATAAATCCAAAGTCTATATAATCGGTTTTTAAAGACTTCAGCTGCCAGTCGATAGATTTTTTAATCTTATCCAGGCTGGTAGTCCAGCCATATTCTCCTGTGGCGTAATCTGCTCCGAAGTGGACCTGGTAATAAACCTTATCTCTGAAACCGGAAAACACCTGTCCGTATACCGGAAAGGGCTTGTCATCTGCTGAAGCCAGGTCAAAATAGTTGATACCGTTTTTTACAGCCATTTCCGCCGCCCGGGCGATTTCCTTTTCTCCGGATCCGCCGATCGAGCTGCTTCCCAGTCCCAGGACACTGATCTTCTCTTCCCCATGTGGAAGTTTTCTATATTCCATGTTCTGTTCTCTCCTTTTTCACATTTTTCTTAAGACCCTTCAAAATACAAAAGCCTGATTTTTATTCCCGCGGATAACGAGCCGAGCGGATATACCTGCACCGGGGCTTTGACTCTTGCGGACAGCGGTCAAAATATGACATCTATCAGACTTGCCTGCATCGGGGCCTGGAAATTCATCTATATTATTATAAGGCCTGGAGCCGGCTACAGGTCAATAGGTTCCCGAAGCATTTCCTATATTTTTCGGAAAGGCTGTACGCTCTTTAGCAGCATGCCCTGGCGGCCCTGTCCTCCCAAAATCGGAAGAAGACCGGAAAGCCAGGGCATGCAAGTCGGTTATTCAAAAGGACACAGAACAACAATCTTCTGGGGCGTGGTCTGAGGAGGAATACTGAAGGTAGTGTTGGTATAATATACCAGAAGCTGGGAATTTTCCGGCGTACACAGATATCTCTGTCCGTTAAGGGTTTCAATGTTTGTAAAAGGTGATAGATTCAGTTTCAGGGAATTATCTTCGGCGGTCAGGGTCCCGTCAAAATACTTCAGAGTTACCTTCTGTTCCCGGCGCAGAGGCACGATCAGTTCCGCACGGAACTGAGGCGGATAAATGGCCGAGGTGGGAAGATTGGCGTCATAAAACGCCGCTACTCTCATTCCTCTCCTCAGCCGCATATTGTCAATGATCCTGGTATCCCCGGAGACCAGAAAATTCACAGCTTCATTGTCTGTCATGATGGTAATGATCTGGGTGCAGCAGGAATTTCCCCGCCGGATTTCCTGGATCACTCCTGTAACCTGCTGATAAGAACTATAGTCCATCTGAAAAATCCTTTTTTGTTTATCCTATGTAGAAAAAATGGAAAAGTGAAAATGAAAATCCATGGATAAATTTGCTAATTTTGGGCCAGACTAGAGAAAAAGGAGGAATATACCATGTCAATTTCATTTGAAAACAGTATGACCAAAGAAAATCTTATGCGGGCCTTTGCTGGAGAAAGCCAGGCCAGAAACCGCTATACTATGGCTGCTTCCCAGGCAAAAAAGGAAGGCCTTGGAGTGATTGAGGCAGTCTTTACTTTTACTGCCGATCAGGAACGGGAACACGCAGAGATCTTTTATAAACACCTTTCTCAGGTGGCAGAGACCAGTATTGCTATTGACGGTTCTTATCCGGTGGATATTTCCCAGGATGTAGCGAAACTTCTCCGCTTTGCCCAGCATAATGAATTTGAAGAACACGAAGATGTCTATAAAGCATTTGAAGAAAAAGCCAGGGAAGAAGGCTTTCCTCAGATCGCCGCCTCCTTCCATATGATAGGAGCTGTAGAGAAAACTCACGGAGAACGTTTTGGCCTGTTTGCAGACCTTCTGGAACAGAAGAAACTTTTTGTCTCGGATGTAAAGACTTCCTGGATGTGTCTGAAATGCGGTCATATTTACACTGGCACAGAAGTACCGGAAAAATGTCCGGTCTGCGGTCATGACAGAGGATATTTCGTCCGGCTGGAGTTGGCTCCCTATACAACTTTGGAGAAGAAATAAGCAAGGAACCGGGCCGTCATGTAACCATTTGTTGACCAAAGAAAAGAAGGAAAGCTTCCGCCCGGGATTGGGGAAATTCCTGGTCCCGGGCAAAACTTTCCTTCTTTTTCTTTATAACTTCTTTATAACTGTTTTCCTGTATAGATACAGACACTTCTGGGGTTCATGACATAAAGGTTCTGATCCAAAAGTTCCTCTTCTCTGATCACAGCCTCTATGCCTCTGGAAGTATCTATAATGGGTACCCAGCAAAATCCCTGGGGAAGCCGGGGGAGTTCAATCTGTACCTGTTCCCACCAGGCATTGATCCCCAGATAAAGGATATCTTCTCTTCCATTCTCTTCCTGTCCGGCGAACATAATCCCGATCGTCCTGGTATCCGGTCCGTACTCTTCCTGCCAGGGTTCTGTTCCATGAAGACTGAGAAAAGGAAAACCGCTGGAACTGGGACTGGTATCCTTTCTCAAAATTGTATGTTCTTTCCGGAAATGGATCATAAATTTAAAAAATTCAAAGATCTCTTCGTTATCCTTTAACTGCTCCCAGTTCAGCCAGGAAATTTCATTGTCCTGACAGTAGGGATTGTTGTTTCCAAACTGAGTGTTTCCAAATTCATCCCCGGCCAGGAACATGGGAGTGCCTCTGCTGCACATCAGTACTGCACAGGCGTTTTTTATAAGCTGGCGGCGGAGGCGAAGGATCTCCGGATTTTGGGTATCTCCCTCTTCCCCGCAGTTCCAGCTTCGGTTGTCATTGGCTCCGTCGGTGTTTTCCCATCCGTTATCTTCATTGTGCTTCTGATTGTAGGAATAAAGATCATACAGAGTAAACCCGTCATGGCAGGTAATAAAGTTTACAGAGGCATTGTCTCCTCTCTTTTCTCTGGGATAAAGGTCCGGAGAACCCAGGATCCGCATAGCCGCCGCTCCTGCCAGGCCGCCGTCTCCTTTCAGGAAACTTCTGAGATCATCCCGGTATTTTCCGTTCCATTCAGCCCACCGGTTCCAGGAAGGGAAGCTTCCCACCTGATATAATCCTCCTGCGTCCCAGGCTTCTGCGATGAGATCTGTACTGTACAGAATAGGGTCATAGGCCAGTCTTTCCAGAAGGGGCGGCCGGCTCATAGGGGAGGAATCTTCGCTTCTTCCCAGAATAGAAGCCAGGTCAAACCGGAAACCATCCACATGATAACTGGTAGTCCAGTAGCGCAGACAGTTCAGGATCATATCTCTTACCATGGGATGATTACAATTCAGGGTATTGCCGCAGCCGCTGAAATTATAATATTTTCCGTCAGGAGTCAGCATATAATAAATGTTATTGTCAAAGCCTTTAAAAGAGAAAAAAGGCCCATTCTCATTTCCTTCTGCCGTATGATTAAAGACCACATCCAGGATCACTTTGATCCCGTTTTTATGAAGATCCCGGATCAGCCTCTTCAGTTCTGTACCTTCCCGGTTATACTCCTGTTCAGAGGCATAACTGGTATTAGGCGCAAAAAAGCATACCGGATTATAGCCCCAGTAATCCAGGAGCTTCCGGCCGTTTACAGTACGCATGTTCCGGGTTTCGTCAAACTCAAATACCGGCATTAGCTCTACCGCATTGATCCCCAGTTCCAGCAGATAAGGAATTTTTTCACGTATCCCCTCGAAAGTGCCCGGGTGCTTTACGCCGGAACTTTCGTGGCGGGTAAATCCCCGGACATGCATTTCATAGATGATACAGTCCTGGAGACTGGATACATCAGGTTTCTTTTTAGGGATTTCCCAGTGAAAGTTGTTATGGACCACTCTGGCCTTATAGAAGGCGTCGCCTGCAAGCTGTTTTCCCCATTCACTCTGGCCGGTAACCGCCTTGGCATAAGGGTCCAGAAGATATTTTTCTCTGTCAAAAAGCAGTCCTTTGGAAGGATCATAAGGGCCGTCGATGGAATAGGCATATTCAAATTCATCAGCCTTCAGTCCAAAGACAAACATAGAATACACATTTCCTACCCGGTAATCTGGAGGAAAGGGAATCCTGGCGTAGGGAACCTGGCCCTTTCTGTGGAATAAAAGAAGTTCACAGGAAGTACCGGAATAGGTAACCAGAGTGAAGTTTACCCCTTCAGGCAGGGCAGAAGCTCCGTTGATCTCATAAAATCCCGGTCGTATCTTAAAACCATTGACTTCATCGATAGGCTTTATATTGTCGCCGGATTCAAGCTCAAGCCCGGCAAAATCCTCCAGTAGAAGATATTCTTCTTTCTGGGGAATAAGTTTCTGAGAAGTTCTGTTCTGATTTCTGTTCTTTTTTGCCATATGGACGCTCCTTTCTTCTTCTGCCTTCCTGATTGTCCGGAAATCTCCTCTATTTCCCTGCCCTTATAAAAACTTTTTTCCCACAAAAAGCAAAGCCATATTTCCGTATTTTATCAGAAGGTATTCCCTTGGATGTAAGAACTGTTTCATATTTTCGCTCTTCAATCTGCTGCAGCGCAGCCTGGGCAGTTTCTGAAAGATTTTTCTCATCAGTGGTATCCTGCACCTTAAACTCCATGATGATAGCCTATAGATACCTTTCTTGCCATAACATATTTCCTTTCTACTGTGTCAAGAACCTTATTTTCGTACTATCCATAATTTTATCATGTCTTTTAAAAGAAGTACAGGACTCCTTCCTTGGGAAATGTATAATCTGGGAAAATCTGTGAAAAATAGTAACAGCATTAAAGGAGCGATTGGTTTATGATCAGTGAAGATTTGATTCAACAATTTGTCAAGGAAACCGAACTGTTTGAAGAAAGGATCCAGGCCTTCGAGTCCGGAGAAATTGACCGGAAAACTTTTAAAGGTATTTCCGGCCGGTTTGGCTGTTATGCCCAGAGGGAGAAAAACTATATGCTCCGTCTCCGCTTTCCGGGAGGCAGGATCTCAAAAGAACATCTGGCTTTTCTTGGGGAAAAGACAAGAGAATATCCCCTGGAGCTTATGAAGATTACTACCTGCCAGACCATCCAGGTACACAATCTGTCCGCTTCCCAGGTAGTTTCCCTTATGCGGGAGGCCCTGGAGCAAGGGATCATTACCATTGGGGGCGGCGGAGATAATCCCAGAAATGTAATGGCCAGTCCTCTCTCCGGTACAGACAGAGAGGAAACCTTTGACGTGCTGCCCTATGCGGAAACTGTCAGTGACTATCTCCTTGGCCGTATGACAGAGCTCCGCCTTCCCAGGAAGCTGAAAGTGGCCTTTTCAAATACCAAAGAAAATCTTACCCATGCCAATATGCGTGATCTGGGATTTATAGCCAATCCTGACGGAACCTTTTCTGTATACTGCGCCGGAGGTCTGGGGCCAAATCCCAAAATGGGAGTTCTTGTGGAGAGCCATGGAAAGCCAGAGAATGTAAGCCTTTATGTCAACGCTATGCTCCGGCTTTTTACCAGGTACGGAGATTACAAAGTCCGGGCAAAGTCCAGAAGCCGTTATCTTCAGGACACACTGGGGGAAGAAAGGATCAGAGAAGAGTATGTCCGATGTCTGGAGGAAGCCAAAAAAGAAGAAACTCCCTGGCCGGTTTTCTACGCTCATCCGGTATTAAAAAGTGGAGAGGGGGAAATCGAAGGCCCCAGGATCTTTCCTCAGAAACAGCCGGGACTTTATGGGGTTTCCTATCACCCTATAGGAGGCTGCCTTACACAGAAAAATATTATGGTGCTCTGTGAAGTATTGAAAAATATCCCAGATACAGAAATCCGCCTTTCTCCTGACGGGACTATGTATCTCCTTCATCTCACGGCAAAGGAGGTGCCCAGGATCCTGGAAGCCACAGGAGGGGGAGGGGAAAATCTTTTTGAGACCAGCACCAGTTGTATCGGCGTCCCCATCTGCCAGCAGGGACTGGGCTGTTCCCAGTGGCTTCTGGCCCATTGTATTGAAAGAGTGCGGAAAGAGAATTTTCCTGACGGCGTCCTACCCAGGATCCATATCTCCGGCTGTCCCTCCGGCTGCGGCACCCATCAGGCCGCTTCGCTGGGATTTATGGGATGCCGGAAAAAGATACGGGGAGAGACGGTTCCTGCATTTCGGATTTTCATCAATGGCCAGGCACAAGAGCCCGGTTCCAGGATTGGGGAAGAGGCAGGCGTCCTGCCGGAAGAGATAATCCCGGAATTCCTGGCAGAACTGGGAAAGACCATACAAAAAAGCCACAAAAACTTTGAGGAATGGCTTCCGGAAAATAAAGGTCTTTTTCTGGAACTGGTGCGAAAATATGAAGAACCGGTTCTGGATTTTGAAGCATAAAAATATACGGCCGGCAGTCCCGGTATCAGTTCGGAGTCTGCCGGCCTATTTATGTGACAAAAAAGAAAATCCAGGGCAAAGAGCTGATCTCTGCCCCGGATAAAGTATCCTTGAAAGAAATAATAGAATAAATAAATTTTCCTGAATATCAAATATATCCTCCGCCGGAAGATACCCCTCCGCCGGAACCTCCCCCTGTTCCCAGAGAGAAAAGTGTGATGACTACGTTCCACATAGCAGCAAAAATTCCGTTATTAGCAGTACTCAAAGGCCTGGACAAAACTCCGGTGACCAAAAGGATCAGAAGAATCAGCGTGCAGTAAGGACGTATCCTCTGGTAAAAATAGAAAACCCGCGGATACATCTGCTCTACTACGTTGGATCCGTCCAAAGGTGGAATAGGAATCAGATTAAAAACTCCCAGACCAATATTAAGCACAGCAGAATAATAACATAACATAACTCCCACAGATACGGCACTGTTCCCCGAATTTCCGAAACGCATAAGAGCGCCGCAGATCAGCAGAGAAAGAAAAGCCGTGAGAAAGTTGGCGAAAGGGCCTGCAAGAGAAACCCAGATGATCCCCTGCCGCTTATTCCGGTAATAGGCGGTATTGATCCGTACAGGTTTTGCCCAGCCCATATGGAAGAATAAAAGACACAAGGTTCCGATAAGATCCAGATGTCTGAGGGGATTGAGACTTAACCGCCCTTCATACTTGGGTGTGGGATCTCCCAGCTTATAAGACACCCAGCCATGGGCAAACTCGTGGACCGTTATGGCAATGAGCATAACCGGTACCGTGTAGATCAGCATACGGAGCTGCTGGATATAATAATTCAGATACATAAACATTTCCTTTCTAACCGTACATTTGTGTGCAACTGAACGGTTATATTTTACATTTTTTCATTTTCAACCGTCCTTCACACATAAATATCTCCCTTTTTTACCGTATCGCCTCGATTCGGGCCTACAGTTTAGTCTTACATTTTCTAGGCCGAATGCTCTCATTCTCAGATTTTCTGATAAAGTTTTTAATTAAGCGCCGGACAGGATATATGTTTTCACAATTTTATCTCATATAGCCGTGATTGTCAATTTCACCTGTTTAAAAAGCCGCTTTTTCTGAAATAGTAAAGCCCTCTGCAAACCCAGGTATCATAACCTGCAAACAGAGGGCCGTTTTTACAGTTGGGACTATCTTACCGGATAAAGTTAGTAGGTGTAAAAGGTTCTTTTTCAGGAAGACCATATTTTTCTTTTCCAAGAGCAATGCTCTTGATCAGAAAAGCCATATTTCTTCCTAATGTCCGCATGATCTGACATCCTTCGATATCCTGCTTTACCTCTTCCGAAGTATTGCCATGAACCTGGTTCCAGTACTGACTGGAGGCAATGGGCATATTGGAAATGGTAAAATATTTGTTCAGCTCGTCAAAGGTGGCTGTACATCCTCCTCTTCTGGCAGATACCACAGAAGCGCCTACCTTCATGTTTTTATCGAAACCGGTGCTGTAGAAAAGGCGGTCCAGAAATGAGATCAGTGTGCCGTTTGCAGAGGCATAATACACGGGAGATCCGATAACGATCCCATCACTTTTCTCAAATTTAGGCGCCGTCTCATTTACCAGATCATCAAAGACACATTTTCCTGTTGTGCTGCATTTACCGCAGGCTATGCACCCCCGGATATCTTTATTTCCTACATGGATCAGTTCTGTTTCAATGCCCTCTCCTTCAAGAGCAGAAGCTACTTCCATTAAAGCAGTATAGGTACATCCTTTTGCATTTGGACTTCCATTGATCAGTAATACTTTCATCTCATCTTCCTCCTTATTTATTTCAGATCCTTAAGCCGGGGAGTTTGCCTCCCGGACGGTTTCCCACAGCTCTTTTCGATCTATGATCTGAAAATATTATACAATGTATGTCAAGAAAATTACAGATCATATAAAAGGATCTTAACGGTAAAGCATTTCTTTTCCTCCTGGATTTCCAGTACGCCATGATAGTTTTTCACTGCGGTACGGACATTCTTCAGACCGAATCCCTGCCCTTTTTCCTGCTCCTTTTTCCCTTCCTGTAAGAAAGGCAGAGGATTCGTTATCCGTATAAAAAGTGTACGGGGAATATAATGGATATCCAGATGGATCCATCTTTTTTCTTTTGGATTTTCCCGGCATGCTTTCATAGCGTTGTCCAGAAGATTTCCCAATATGATGATACCATGTTCTGTTGCCAGACCGATCTCTTTTGGAACAGAGATTTTGCTTTGTACAGTGATCTTTTCCTCCCTTGCCTGGCCGAGTTTCAGAGATAAAATAGCGTCCAATCCCATATTTCCTGTAGAAAGGATCTGTGACGCTTCCCCGATATCTCGTGTCAGATGTCCCAGATATTCCTGGATTTCTTCCGTTTCCCTGGATTTTGGAGTGATCCTTGCGGCCATCCAGCAAAGAGACTGGAGATGATTTTTCATATCATGGCGTATGCCTTTCAATCGCTGCTGGGACAGGGACCTTTCCTCTCCCTTTCTCCATATGCTATAATGGCATTATCCCGCCGCTTTGCGGCAGAATTGGAGAACATTGTGTTATGACACGTATTTT
>ERZ1643247.104-NODE-104-length-116719-cov-44.403021_pt1 | contig 116719 bp, 104 predicted proteins | sample MGYA00579264_ERZ1643247 | MGnify/ENA primary metagenome ERZ1643247 (study PRJEB29033, sample SAMEA4952262) | chicken gut metagenome | biome: Broiler Chicken; feature: Gastrointestinal Tract; material: Caecum | place: Ireland | collected 2018 | study: Broiler... | reverse complement strand
ATTTAATCTCTGCAAAGACCATAAAAACCGCGCGCCATTGCCGCGCCTTCCCACGGCAATAATTGTCGTAAGTGAGCATTGAGGCAAAACAGTATACAAATTTACCCGTAGCCAACCTCAGTAGAACACATTTTACTCTAAAACATAAAATATGTGTATATGTCGGGTTGTAAAATGCTTTGCTTTCAGCGTAACTGGTTTCGGGCAGATTTGTGCGAGATGGCGCGCAGTTGTAGTAAACTACAACAAGTCGACAAATTGTGCAAATATGCCGAAAACAGTACGATTAAAGTGTTCTACTGGGGTTGGCTACGGGTATCTTTCGCAAGAGTATTGACTGCGGCGCGCAAATTATCTACATTGCGGAAAATGTGTAAAAAAGTTGGCGGTATATTGTCGGGTGTGCTATAATTTTTATGCGAATATAAAATCGGAGACGAGGTATGAACAAGGTCAGAATTACCGTTCTCAAAACCACTTTGGATAAAGAACTTGCCGCGGAGTACGGAGCGGAAGGGCTTACGGCTTGCCCGATGATGAGTGAAGGGCAGGTGTTCTATGCCGACTATGCAAAGCCGCAAGGTTTTTGCGACGAAGCGTGGAAGGCGATATACCAGTACGTTTTTGCGCTTTCCCACGGCGCGGGTAAGGAAGTGTTTTATTACGGCGACTGGATAAGAAAGCCCGGCGTTGCAGTATGTTCGTGCAACGACGGTCTGCGCCCGGTAATTTTCAAGCTTGAAGCCACCGACGAGAAATCCGAAATAGACTATACCCCGGTTAAACGCTGATGAATAAATACACTTATAAACTTGAAACGCATGCCCATACTATTCATAACAGCCATTGTGCGGAAACGACTCCCGCCAAAGTTGCGGAAGTGTATGCAAGCAAGGGCTATAACGGCATAATCTGCACCAACCACTTCAATACCCACGATACGCTCTATCTCAAAAAACAGTACGGCGCGAAAGACGATTGCGACGTAATGGAACTCTATCTGCGCGACTTCTACGAATTGAAAAAGTGCGGAGCTAGGGTGGGGCTGGACGTGTTTTGCGGCGCGGAAATCTCTCCCGACTGCACCACTTATTATAAGGACAATCCGCCTTACCGCGAGTTCCTGATACTGGGCATAAATCCCGAAGTATTACACAGGGACGGATTGTCGCTTCTTAAAACGGACCAGCGCGGACTTTTTGAATGGTGTAACGCAAACGGGGCGCTTCTGGTCCAGGCGCACCCTTACCGTGAAATATGCACTCCGGGCGATCCGGAGTATCTCCACGGCGCGGAGGCGGCAAACCTTCATCCTCTCCACAACTCGAAAAACAGTAAAGCTCTGCGTTTTTGCAAACACAATAACCTGATCGGCACGGGAGGCAGCGACTTTCATTTTCCGCTGGGCATCGGCGGCGGCATTCTTTTGCCGCGCGCGCCCAAGGATGAGGCGGACCTCGTCGCGTTGATAAAATCGCGCGACTTTGAAATAATAGGGAGCAGATGGCATGCACGTAAGAATTACAGATTATAACGAAAAATGGCCGCAGATGTTCGCAGAAGAGGCGCTCGCCATATCCGGTATATTAGATGGCAACCTGGCGGCAATATATCATATCGGGAGTACCGCGGTTCCGGGACTTGTAGCCAAACCGATAATAGACATTATGCCCGTGGTTTACGATCTTAAAAAGGTGGATAAAGTAAGGAAAAAGTTCGTAGAACTCGGTTACGAATATATGGGTGAATTCGGTATTCCCGGCAGAAGGTATATGCGAAAGGGCGGCGATGACAGAACCCACCAAGTGCACATTTTCGAGCGTTCCGACAGGGAAAATATCGTCCGCCATCTGGCGGTGCGCGATTACCTCATCTCCCACCCGCAGGAAGCGGAAAGTTATGCCGCGTTAAAACGCCGCCTTGCCGCGCTTTACCCGGAGGATATAGGCGCTTACTGCGACGGTAAGGACGCTTTCGTTAAGGCTTTGGAAGAAGAAGCGTTGAAATGGTACTTCGTACCCGGAGATAACAGGTAAAGCGATAATCATTGTTTATAATATGTCATAATTCAACGGAGATTTCACCTTTTGCATATTCTTAGGGTGGACACGGTATACAAAAGACGATGTTATTTCAATCGCCCGTTGGGTCGAGTGCATTGGAAAAACGGGCTCTTGACTAAAATGCAAGACGGTGCTATAATAACACTAGGCTATAACACCGCGCCGGAGGAAACTGCCGTTCCCTATCCGCCGTTATGCGGCGTAACAAATTGCGGAGCGGACACATTGCAGTCCTAGGGCGGCAGTTGATGCAAGTATTTTATGATGAGGGGTAAAATATATACGAGGAAAGTACTATGGAGCTTACTACGCGTATTTTTACTTCTGTGCCGGACGAGGCAAAGCAGATTCGCAAGACCGTTTTTATGCAGGAGCAGGGATTTTCGGAGGAATTCGACCATATCGACGCCTATGCGCGCCACGTTTTATGTTATGCGGACGGCGTTGCGGTAGCCACGTGCCGTTATTTCCATTCCGGCTCCGAATACGTCGTCGGCAGGCTTGCGACCCTCGCCCCTTACCGCGGCAACGGAATCGGCGCCGCCGTAATGCGTGCCGCAGAAGACGCAATACGCTCGGAAGGCGGCACTTCCGTGTGTATCCACGCCCAGGTCGCCGCACGTCCGTTCTATGAAAAGTGCGGCTACATCTCCACGGAAAAATTCGACGAAGAGCAGGGCTGTCCCCACGTGTTCATGGTAAAAAGACTCGGCTGATTTGCCTGTGCATATAAACGTAGACCCGCGGCGTTTATGGTTTTGCTGAATGATTGCCTGGAAATTCGATTTTATTTTATAGTTACTATTGCAATGCGCGCGCTATAAAATGGCTTGCGCATTTTTTAATATTGTTGTATAATCTAAAAAAGCGTAAATTCGACAGGAGTTACTGAATGAAAGAAAGAAGTATAAGTTTTTCGCCTCCGGATATAGGGCAATCCGAAATAGACGAAGTGGTGCAGGTTCTCAGATCGGGCTGGATAACCACCGGGCCGAAAACAAAGCTGTTCGAATCCCAGATTGCAGCGTATTGCGGGACGAAAAAGGCTGTATGCCTTAATTCTGCAACGGCGGGGCTGGAATTGGCTTTGAGGATTTTAGGCGTGGGGGAAGGCGATGAGGTGATAACCAGCGCTTATACTTATACCGCAAGTGCGAGCGTAATAGAACACGTCGGCGCTAAAATAGTGTTATGTGACATTGCTTCCGGCGGTTATGAAATGGATTACGACAAATTGCCGGATCTTATAACCGAAAAAACCAAGGTTATAATCCCTGTCGATATAGCAGGTAAAATCTGTAATTACGATAAACTTTACGAGATAGTAAAGGCTTCTGCAAACAAATTTAAGCCGAACGGAGCGATTCAGGAAAAGTTTGGGAGAGTGATTCTGCTCGCCGATGCGGCGCATAGTTTCGGAGCTGAGCGGCACGGCCTGAAAAGCGGTAATATCGCTGATATATCGGTATTCAGCTTTCATGCAGTCAAAAATCTTACCACCGCAGAGGGAGGAGCAGTTACTTGGCGCGAAACATCCGCAATCGATGACGAAGCGTTTTACCATGAATTTATGCTTTGGTCTTTGCATGGTCAGAGTAAGGACGCATTGGCAAAGACAAAAAAAGGGGCATGGGAATACGACATCAAGATGTGCGGAATGAAATGCAATATGACCGATATAATGGCTGCAATCGGAATTGCACAGTTAAAAAGGTATTCTTCAATTTTGAACCGCAGACGTGAAATAATCGGGCGGTATGACGAGGTGATTAAAAATAAACTTGCCGAAACTCTCGACCATTACGGTGACGATTACGCTTCTTCGGGGCATTTGTATCTGACCAATGTGTTCGGCGCCGACGAGGGCAGTCGCAATCGCATTATAACGAAAATGGCCGAACGCGGCGTAGCGGCAAACGTACATTATAAACCGCTTCCGATGCATACCGCATATAGAAATCTTGGATTCGATATTAAAGATTATCCGCAGGCGTTTATGCGTTATGCAAATGAGCTTACGCTTCCTTTACATACGCTTTTAACGGACGATGACGTGGAATATGTGGCGGAAGTATATTCGAAAGCCGTAAAGGAATTATTATAATGGAAGAATTGAAGGACAAAGAAGACGTAAAAACGGAGAATATCGATTTAATTGATTTTGACGCTGTTTTAAAGAAAAAGAGGGCGGCACTGTTTTTCAAACGCTGTTTTGACGTTTTCGCCTCCTTGTTCGGACTCTTATTTCTGGCAATTCCGTTTGTGTTTATAGCAATAGCCATAAAAACGTCATCCAAAGGCCCGGTATATTTCAGGCAGGAACGTGTGGGAAAGAACGGTAAACTTTTCAGGATATTTAAGTTCAGAACTATGGTTTCCGATGCGGAAAGCAAGGGAATGCAGATTACGGTAGGGGCTGATTCCAGAATTACAAAGGTAGGAAAGTTTTTAAGAAAGACCAAGATAGACGAACTTCCGCAATTGATAAACGTACTTTTGGGACAAATGAGTTTCGTAGGTCCCAGACCGGAAGTGCCGCGCTATGTAGAGCTTTATACGGACTATCAACGCAATGTTTTGCGGATTAAGCCCGGAATTACCGAACTTGCCTCGATAATTTACAAAGATGAAAATGAGGTTCTCGCCCAAAGCGATGATCCAGAGAAGACTTATATAGAAGAAATAATGCCGAAAAAAATTGAAATCAACATGGAATACATTCAAAAAATGAATGTATTTTATGACATTAAATTGATATTCAAAACATTTGCGGCAGTTTTGGAGTAAATCATGAAATACAGTATGCTGATGTCGGTATATAAAAATACCAAGGCGGACGAATTGAAGCTTTGTATGGACAGCATTTTCGCGCAGAATCCCGCCCCGGCAGAAACCATCATTGTCGAAGACGGTCCTGTTTCCGAAGACGTGGCGCAATATTTGAGCAACCTTCAATCCGAAGGTAAGGTAAAACTAGTACCTTTGGAAGAAAACGTCGGATTGGGCAGGGCGCTTGCGGCGGGGACCGAACATTGCTCTTGCGAATGGATCGCACGCATGGACAGCGACGATATCTGCGCTCCCGACCGTATGGAAAAGCAGGCGGCTTATCTCGAAGCACACCCTGAAGTGGATGTGCTGGGTGGAAATATAGCGGAGTTTATAGATTCTCCCGATGATATCGTAAGTAAAAGAATTGTGCCGGAAGATCATGAAAAGATATGCGAATATTTGAAAAAAAGATGTCCGTTTAATCATATGACAGTTGTCATTCGCAAAAATGCTCTTGAAAAAGCCGGAGGCTATCAACATTGGCATTTTAATGAAGATAGCTACTTGTGGGCAAGAATGTATCTGAGCGGGGCAAGATTTGCCAATCTAAGTGAAATTCTGTGTTATGTCAGAGTAGGTAATGAAATGTTTAGGCGCCGCGGCGGCTATTCTTACTATAAAAGCGAACGCGATTTGTTCAAATTCATGTACAAAAACAAGATAATCAACTGGTTCGAATATCAGCAGGCAAAATTTATACGCTTTGTCGTTCAGGTGCTTATGCCCAACAGCGTAAGGCAATGGTTTTTTATCAAGTTTGCGAGGAAGGAAAAATGAAAAAGATATCAATTAACGAAGCAAAGCAAATATTATTAACCGTACTGGATGAGTACGCAGAATTCTGTAATAAAAATGGTTTGAGATATTTTTTGGCAGCAGGTACTTTGCTCGGAGCGGTAAGGCATGACGGATTTATTCCGTGGGATGATGATATTGACATTTATATGCCGAGACCTGATTATGAAGAATTCATCAAGCTTTATCCAAAGGAAGGAATAAATGTCTTAAATGAGTTCAGAACGAATGAGAAATATATGTATCCATTTGCAAAGCTGTGCAAAAGAAATACGTTGTGTAAGGAGAGAGGCGGTTATGGCGGAGTTGAGATGGGTATATATATAGATATTTTTCCAGTTGATGGGCTTGGTAATGAATATAAGGTAGCAAGAAAAATTGTGAGAAAGGTTACCAGGTATGTCAACATGAATTTAAGCTTACTTGTTAAACAATGGAGAAAAGATGTATCATTCATTAAAAACATGGCCATTTGGGTGTTGCATGGTTTTTCTAGGCTCTATGGTGGTCATACTAAAATTATAAAAAAGATGAACGATATTCTTTTGAAAAATGATTTTGATAAATGTAAATATGTAGGACAGTTAGTAGAAATGCCAAGGTATTCAAAGATAACTGATAGAACCATGTATGAGAAATCCATACAACATAATTTTGAGGGAAAAGAATACAATATTCCTGCAGATTACGACGAAATACTTAAAAAATTATATGGCGATTACATGACATTGCCTCCGGTAGAGAAAAGAGTATATGCTCATGGATATGAAGCATATGTTTTTGATAATAATGAAGACAGGGGAACAGGAGAAAAAAAATGAAAAAATATAAAATAGGGTATACTTGTGGTGTGTTCGACGTTTTTCATGTAGGACACTTAAATTTATTAGAAAGATGCAAGGAGTATTGCGATAAATTGTATGTCGGAGTGTGTGATGACCGATATGTTAAGATCAAGAAGAATAAGGAGCCTGTTTACAGCGAAAACGACAGGGTGAGAATAATCAATGCTTTGAAGTGTGTTGATGGAGCATTTTTGGTAACTATAGAAGAGACAGATGATAAGACGAAAGTTTTTGATAGATGTCGCTTTGATGTCTTATTTTCAGGGGATGATTGGAAAGGAAGTGAACGATATAAGCGAACAGAAGAAGAATTTAAAAAAATAGGAATAGATATTGTCTATTTGCCTTATACCCAAGGAATTTCCACCTCGCAAATCAGAGAGAAGATAAAGGAGGGATAAACTATCAAGGTTAGGAAAGGAGGGAGTATGGTGGTTATATTATAAACAAAACGAAGGCGAAAATTTTATCGCTCCGAATGTCACGGTTATACAGTATTGTCCTAAAGCACTTAATGTGATCGTTAATTTATTTAAAAAGGACAATGTCATTCTAAACGATATCGGTGCAAAATTTTCGTTTATGTTTTATTTTTTATCAAAAGGCAACTTCAAAATATATTATGCCAAAGATAATGTAACCGGTGAGATAGTTTTTCATAGCGTAGTGTATGGTAAAAGTTTTAAATTTAGATTTATGCGTAAGGATGATTATTAAATAGCACATTGCTTTACACGGAAAACACATAGAGGAAAAATATATATCCATATGTGTTAAAGTATATTGCTAAAAAAGAAAAAGGCAATGCCGTCATGTTTATAAAAGATGGCAACAAGGCTTCCGAGCACGGGGTGGTAAAGGCCGGATTTGCAAAATATGCGGGGGGGGGGGAATTCGAAGGAATTTTTTAAAAATATACTATATGTCGAAACAATAAAATTTTTTACGTCAGAAGAATTAGTTGTTAAAAGAAAGGCCGATCAAATATTTCGCAATAACAAAATTTGACAAACACAATTATATAGTATATAATAATCAAAAGCGCAAAGTTATGGTTATATTACACATCGCAAATATCGGAGATAACTTGGCGAACGGCGTTCATGTTGCCGTTCCCAGGCATGTTCAGGCTCAAGCTAATCTTGCGCAGGTATTGCTTGTAAATATTCGCAATATCAATGTGGCGGGCGATATGCAATGTGAATATAAAGGCGCGGAAAGTTTTCCGGATTATCTGCCCGAGCCGTTTAATAAGCCGGATATAGCGATATTCCATGAAGTAAATTATATTGAATATATAAAATTATACAAACAGCTTTTAAAACGGAACATTCCGTACATAATTGTTCCTCACGGTGAAATAACGCAAGCAGCATTAAATAGAAAGTGGTTGAAAAAAAAGATTGCCTATACGCTTTGGTTTAACCGTTTTATAAAAAAGGCAGCCGCGGTGCAATGCCTTTCCGAAAACGAGGCGAAGGAAAGCGTAATTGCAGAGAGCAAAATTATAGTACCCAACGGTATGGAGCTTCATGAACAAAAACCCGTCCATTTTGATAGGAAAGGTATGAAGCTTGTATATATCGGAAGACTCGATCCTATACATAAAGGGCTTGATTTAATGATAAAAGCAGTAGGTGAAATTGCCGGATATATGCGTGAAAATGACATATCGTTGAATATATATGGTCCCGATATAAACGGCAGACTTGCTATTATAAATGGATATATTGAAGAAGAAAACGTCGGGGACATAGTGCACACCCATCCCCCCGTCTTTGGAGAAGAAAAGGCGCGGGTTATTAATGAAGGCGACCTATTTATACAAACTTCGAGATTCGAAGGCTTGCCAATGGGTATTTTGGAGGCGCTGTCTTATGGAATGCCTGTTATTGTAACGGAAGGCACTAGGTTAATGGAGCAGGTAACGGAAAATAATTGCGGATATGCCGCGGGAGATTGCGTAGAAAGTATTGCCGATGCAATAAAACAGGCTTTTGTCACAAAAGATAAATGGAAGGAACTCGGAATTGCCGCCAGGGCATTTATTAAAGAGCATTATCAGTGGAGCAAAATCGGAAAGCAATCTGTGAGGCAATATGAGGGGTTGATCAATGAATAAGTATAGCATTATAGTACCGGTATATAATGTCGAAAAGTATATTCGGGAGTGTTTGGATTCCATTAAAAATCAGACTTACGGAGAATTCGAAGCAATATTAGTAGATGATGGTACTCCCGATAACAGCGGTAAAATATGTGATGAGTATGCCGCAAGCGATGGACGTTTTAAGGTTATCCATAAACAAAACGGCGGACTTATTTCCGCATGGAAAGAAGGACTTTGGCATGCAGAAAATGATCTCATAGTATTCGTTGACAGTGATGATACAATTAAAACCGATACTTTGGCAATACTTGAAGAAAAAGCCGATTATTCCAAGGCGGATCTTATTCAGTTCGATGCTATGACAGGAAAAGATACACTAAATGTCGAATATAAGAACATAACGGATTTATTGCCGGTTCTTTTATATTACAAAGGGTATTCAAAGATTGTAAAAAACAGTAGGTGTGGGAAAGTTTTTAAGAAGGGAAAATTACTGCCGTTATTAAATGATATAGATAACCGCGTGGAAATAGGCGAAGATAGGCTTACGACATTTTGTTATCTGTTGAACATAGACACGGTTGGATTTATTGATTTTGGAGGGTATAATTATCGTCAGCATGCAAACTCAATGACTCATAGTTATAATGAAAATTTTTATGAAAAAACAAGCGTTTTGTTTGACTCGCTGAAAGTTGTGATAGATAAATACGCAAAAGGTTACGATTATACAGATCAGCTTTGCAAAGAAAAGGTTATTTATGCGATAAATATTATGGCAAATGCGTTTCTTGCGAAAGACAAAAAGATAAGACGCCATGTTTTCGGGCAGGTGTTATCAGATGCCGAAATGACGCGCGGATTTCGGATTATAGATATGGATGATTTGAGCTTTTATCAAAAAAAAATGGCGTCGGCATTAAAAGACGGCAGTTATTTTCGGATTGCATTTTGGCAGTGTATTAGGAAAATAAAAAGAGTCGTCAAAGGAGTATAGCCGAATGGATGCAAGAGCAACGTTGTTGCGACATGACTTGAAATTGATAAGCAGGCGCAAACTTTCGTTTAGCGGCTGGCTTTTGGCGCTCAGTTTTTTTGTTATACCATTCGACGCGTATCTTGGAAGTCAAAACTTATCATTTATAACGATAGGTATCTTGCTGTTGTTCATGCTGTCAAGGGTTATAGAGTGTTCCGTGAAGGGGATAGCTATAAAGTTCAGATTCAATATTGTAACCGCTTATCTTGCATACAATGTTTTCAGCGCTCTATATGGCGCGTTGAAAGTAGGTGCGACATACAATAATCTATTGTTTTTTTCGATGGTGTGTTTTTTCGTGGTGTTCGTATGTTGGCCGGTGTCAGCAAGAGAATTACAATGTATAGCTTCGGTTTCTGTTGTCCAAATGGTGGTATTTATTGCTATTTGCTTTAGATACGTTTCGATTGCCGATGGAAGCATATATATGGGGATACGTGATATAGTAGATCCAAATTATCTCGTAACAAACAGTTTGCTGATGATTGCGTTCTTTCTTTATAAATTTCAGCAGACAAAAAGGACTTCAGTCGTATATACGCTGATTCAGGCATGTATTTTATTTCTTTATATTGTATGCATAGCGTTTATCGGTAGCAGAGGAGGTTTGGTGACGGCATGCGCCGTTATAGTTGTATATTTGTTATTTCAAACCCGCAAGCCGTTACGTGCTTTATTATTTTTGGCTGTTATCGGAATAATAGGTCTTATTCTGTTTTTTAATCTTTTACCCTCATATATTACGGAAAGGTTTACTTTACACCATATCCTGCAGGACGGGGGCAGTGGAAGATTGACCATATGGGGTAATTATCTTTCTTATTACTTAGAACAAAATTTGGATTTTTGGTTATTCGGAGCTGGCAGAGATGTTCCACCCACTCAAATTTATCTTCCTGAGTTTGGCGTAGTGTATTATTCGCACAACTTGTTTATCAAAGCTCTTATTGAAGGCGGTATTGTGGGGTTGACACTGCTTGTCGGTTCAATTGTGTATTTATTAAAAAAAGGGATTGCAAATAAAAATGGTATATTTGTAGCTACGCTCATAGCGTTTGTTGTCGGAGCGATTTTTTTGGATCTGGATAACATGAGGATTTTTTATCTGATACTGGCTTATGGAGTGAGCATAAATAAACGTATAATGAGTGTTTGGAAAGGCAATATATTGCTCCGGAGGGAGAGATGAAACTGAGCGTAATCGTGCCTGTTTATAATGCGGAAAAGTATTTGCGGCAGTGTTTGGATTCTTTGGTGAATCAAACATTCAGTAATATGGAAATAATTCTTGTCAATGACGGCAGTAATGACGGCAGCGGCGTGATATGCGAAGAATATTGTAAAAAGTATAATAACGTCAAATATATAGATAAGCGAAACGAAGGCGTAATGGCGGCATGGATTGACGGGGTCAAAATAAGTGAAGGGGAATATATCGGGTTTGTGGATGCGGACGATTATTGCGAAACAGATAGATTCGAACAGTTTATAAACAGCGCCGAAAAAACACAGGCGGATATAGTTATCGCCGGGCACAGGACAATTGATTCAAACGGAAATATTTCCAATGCAGTACGCAGAGGCAGTATAAGCCCGGGTGTTTATGAAGGCGAAGATTTGGAGTATATAAAAAATACGTATTTTAAAGAATCTTATTTTAGCGCTCTGCGTTGGGAAAAAATCACAAAAAACGAGTTAATCAGAAGGAATATTTCAAGTTTCAACACCGAAATAGCGCTCGGCGACGATATAGTTTTTACGTTGGCAACTTTATTGGATGCAAAAAAATTGAGCGTCATAGAAAACGATGGTTATTATTATCGGTATAATGGCAATTCAATAACGCATAGTTTCTCTGAAAAAAGAATAGATGAGCTGTGTTGTTTGTGTGAGAACATAAACCACATATGTAAATCAAAAGGCTGTGACGCTTATAAAGACTTAGAATTTAAAAGGCAGTTATCAGTTACGACGACAATGCTTATCAGCAGTAATAGACGATTTTTCGAAAAGAGAAAGCTCTTGCAAAGGCTAAGGAGAACCGATACTGTAAAAAACATTTTTGCCGATAATAAATATCCTATAATGTCCGTTGCGGAAAAGATGAAACTGTATTTGTTAAAGCACAAGTGCTATATTATGCTCATAATACTTGCACAATTGAAAAAAACAAATAAATGAGAGTGCTCGAAAATAATGTCTGTAAACAATACCAAATCCAGAGTGAAGAATTCTTTCCGAAACACCATGTTCGGGTTTTTGGGACTACTATTATATCAGGTATTTAATTTTGCTACCCGTTCCGTATTTATTCGTTTACTTGGAGTCGAATACAAAGTCAATGGTTTGCGAAAATTTAATACATATAGGATATGGACAGAAAAGTATCAGTATGATATAATATATACAATACCTACACTATATTAGTTAGTGAAGAGTAGTAAGCTTGGGTATCACCAGGAGATAAAATATGAAGATAATAGCATTTAATTTGCCGCAATTCCATGAGATCCCCGAAAACAATGAATGGTGGGGAAAAGGATTTACAGAGTGGACGAATATTAAAGCGGACAATAAATACAGCGAAGGAATAAAGCCGCTGGATGGAAATTATTATAATTTTTTGGATAAGTCCACGATGCAATGGCAGACTGATTTATGTAAGAAATATGGGGTTTACGGCATGTGCTATTACCATTATTATTTTAATGGAAGATTATTGCTTGAAAAACCGGCAGAAAATTTATTGGAATGGAAAGATATTGATCAGAAATTCTGCTTTTGCTGGGCGAATCATACATGGTGCCGCAGCTGGAACGGAACAAAAGAAGTTCTATTGGAACAAACATATGGAAAAGAAGAAGAATGGGGTAGACACTTTGAATACCTTAAACCGTTTTTTGAAGATGACAGATATATCAAAATCGATGATAAACCTGTATTTATGATTTTTAATACTAGGGTTGAATGTTTGGAACAAATGATGTCGTATTTCGATGATGCTTGCAAAAAAGCCGGGTTTGCGGGGATATTTTATATTCAGTCGATATCAAATCAATGCTATTTGGAAAAAGTTCCCGAAAATGCAGACGCGATATTAACTAGAGAACCGGATTATTCCTATAACAAATACGTGAAAAAATTAAATAAGACTCCGTTAGGATTCATTGTAAGATGTATTAGATACGTTAACCGTAAGATATTTCACATCAAAAGAATTAATTTGCGAAAATTCGATGGAAATAAACTTATGCGCTTCGCTACAGAAAACTTAAAGAAGGCTCCTACAGACAGACCATATTTTAGATGCGCGTGGTCTATGTGGGATAATACTTATCGCCATAAGTGGAGGGGATATAAAATATCAAGGCCGTCAAAAGAAGTATTTGAAGATTATCTGCGGGCTTTGAAGGAAGAATGTGAAAAAAGAAACGAGGAGTACATATTCTTCAATGCATGGAACGAATGGGCGGAGGGAATGATACTCGAACCCGAGGAAAAATACGGCTACTATTTTTTGGAAAGCATTAAGAAAGTCGTTATTGATGAAAAATAAAGTACTTGACATAAAGTGATTGGTTATTTGTTTACAAATATTGATCACTACAAAATACAGATAAGATTTGGGTAAATAGTGATGCAAATAGACGGAAGACAAGTATCGGTAATGGCACAAATAATAACATACAATCCGGATATGGATATATTACGTGAAAATGTTAGATCCATAATTTCACAAGTAGATGCCTTATTGATATATGATAACGGCTCAGCCAACATAAAAGCCGTTGTTGAAGGTTTGCAAGATTATAATTGTGTTTGGATAAAAAATACTGTCAATATGGGAATAGGTGAAGCGCTCTATGATGGAATAAATTACGCTTATAAACAAGGATATAAATATATTTATACCCTTGATGATGACACGGTGTCTAATTATGATGTTGTAAAACTTGTCGTATCCGAATTAGAAAAAGACGATTCGTTGGCTATTATAGCAGCAGGTACGCAATTGCGGCTGGATGAAGATTTTTCAAAAAATAGCTATGAGAGCAAAATTGATTACGTGACGAAAGAAAGAGGTGTGATGACGGCAGGGAGCTGTGCACGCGTTGAATATATTTTGAATGAGGGCAACTATAAAAAGGAATGGTTTATTGATTGGATAGATTGGGAAATGTGCAATAGATTGATTAAGAGAGGTTATAAGGTGGCGTTACATAGGGGTGCCGCTCAAAGACATGCCGAGGGAAATAAATTGGAAAAGAAATTCTTTGGCAAGAACGTTATATCACAAGATTACCCTGCATTCAGGCTGTATTATCGTAGCCGTAATCTTGTTTTGTTAAGAGCATTAAATATGGATGATGAATATTATCGAAAAAGAGCTTTCAAATCAGATTTTTCTTATCGGATAAAATGCATTCTCGCTATTGAAAGGAATAAGATTAAAAAGCTAACGGCAATCTTAAGAGGTATAATTAACGGTAAAAAGATGTTGCGAACAGGGAAAACGATTCCGTATAGTAAAAAATTTCCCTACTGAGGTGATTAAGTGGCTGTAAACAGGACAAAATTTGCATATATTAATATAGCATGCTCGTTGGTATCATCTATTTTGAGGATGGTGCTAGCGTTTTTTGTTCAGCAGCAATTGGTAAAGTATCTCGGATATGATTTAGTGGGGGTAAATAGGACGTGTACGTCAATTATCGGCATGCTGTCGGTGGCAGAAATGGGCTTGGGAAGTGCAATAACATTTTGCTTATACGAGCCTCTTTCACACGATAACAGAAAAAAAATATCTGCCTTAATCAGCCTTTATCGTAAGATATACTACGGTGTGGCGTTCGTAGTCATTGTAGGTGTTGCGGTAACTATGCCGTTTATCAAAAAATTCACACAAAGTAACTATGATTTGAGTTATTTGTGTTTGGTTTACGGACTGTTTGCACTAAACACGGTGGCATCGTACTTATTGTCATATAACCAAACACTTTTAGCAGCTGACCAACACGAATATATTACGACACTGATTACATCTGTCTCGTCTACATTGATGTATATAGTGCAATTTGTGGTGCTTTACAGTGTAAAGTTTTTTGCTGATAAAGCGAGAGAATTCTTTGTGATATATTTATTGGTAGCGGTTCTATTTACGTTTATCGGGAATATAGTGGTTTATATAATCGTACGTAGGAAATATCCATATATTAAGAAATTTAAAAAAGAAAAGCTTGGAAAAGATGATAAATCAACGATCAAAAAAAAAGTTGGCGCGCTGATTTATCATAGAATAGGTAATTATTTGGTTACAGGAACCGACACGCTGATAATTACGGGGTTTTTAACATCTGCGGTTTCCGGCATTACAAGTAATTACTATACAATCACGACTGCGCTGAATACGATTTTGACAAAAGTTCCGAATGCCTTATTGCCCGGTTTTGGAAATTTAATTGTAGAAGCGGATGGAGAAAAGACATATTCTATATATAAGCGAGCACAGTTTCCGATATTCATTCTGTTCGCGATTGCGGGTATAGGAGCAACAGTGTTGAGCGATTTGTTTATATCACGAATATGGCTTAGTGAAACAGGTTTAATGGACCATGCATTTACAATTTTATTGGGGACAAACTTTTTTATAACAGGATACACGACGCTTATGGGCAGCGTGCGTTTTGCGGCAGGGGTATTTGAGCCTGATAAGTATTTGCATATCGTCATAGCTGTTCTCAATCTCGTTATTTCAATATTGCTTGTAAATGTTTGGGGTGCTGCCGGTGTATTGGTCGGAACGCTGATATGTTTGTTAATAAAAGAAAGCAGTGTTCTGCCGTATATATGTTGTAAATATGTATTCAAAATAAAAACTAGACCCTTGATTGCCAGATTATGGTTTGAGTATATTTTATATGGAGTACTGTGCGGTGCGTGTTGGTTCATTTGCGGCACATTTACGATGGATAATGCGATAGTGGAATTTATTTTGAAGGGGTTAATTTGCGCGGTGTTGCCTACGTGTGTAATATGTTTGCTGTATTGCAGAACTTCTGAAATGAAATATTATGTGGGAAGAGTTAAAAATTTGATTTCGAAAATTATAAATTGCATGCGAAAATCAAAAAGAAAGAAAGAGAATAACAATATTGACAGCAGTATAGAAGAAAATCAAGTTATGTCTGATAATACGGAGGATCCAAAACAATGAATTTTATTGATACAAAACTCAGGGGTGTAAAAATAGTAGAACCGGTAGCATACGGAGATAATCGCGGCTGGTTTATGGAAACTTATAACGAAGGGGAATTCCATAAAAACAATCTTTATTATAATTTCGTGCAGGATAACCAAAGTTTTTCCGCGCAAAAAGGCATACTCCGCGGATTGCATTTTCAGAACAATCCTTTTGCGCAAGCCAAATTGGTGCGGTGCACCCAAGGTGCAATTTTAGACGTGGCGGTTGATATAAGAAAGGGCAGCGATACTTATCTGCAATATGTAAGTGTGGAGCTGAGCGCGGAGAACAAAAGACAGCTGCTTATTCCACGCGGGTTTGCGCACGGTTTTGTAACTCTCACCGACAACGTGATGGTGCAATATAAAGTGGATAATCTTTACAGCAAGCAGCATGACAGGGGAATACAATATTGCGACCCTTCAATCGGGGTTAAATGGGATATTACGAATCCGATTCTTTCGGTAAAGGATACCACAAGCCCCATGTTGAAGGACAGCGACGCGAATTTTACAATAAAAGTTTTGGTTACGGGCGTTAAAGGACAGCTGGGATACGACGTGGTGAAAAAGCTTACGCAAGAGGGATTTGAATGCAGGGGTATAGACATAGACGATTGCGATATTACCGACGAAAACGCTGTTAAGGAATATATAGTAAAATATAATCCCGACGTGGTAGTTCATTGTGCGGCGTATACGGCGGTGGACAGAGCCGAGGAAAACGAAGCGGCGTGCAGAAAGGTGAACGTGGAAGGCAGTGAAAATATAGCCAAAGCGTGCAGGCTGATAGATGCAAAGATGGTTTATGTCTCCACCGACTACGTATACGGAGGGGCGGGAGAGAATCCGTTTGAAGTGACGGATAAAATTGCGCCGCTCAATGTATACGGTAAGACAAAATTCGAAGGCGAGCAAGCGTGCAGAAGGCATTTGGAAAAACTTTTCGTCGTAAGAACGTCGTGGGTATTCGGTAAAAACGGTGGTAATTTCGTGAAGACGATGCTTAAACTTGCGGGAGAGAAAAAGGAACTTTCCGTAGTAAGCGATCAGATAGGATCGCCTACATATACGGTTGATCTTGCTGATTTTCTGTTTTATATTATTCAAACGGATAAATACGGCATATACCATTGCTCCAACGAGGGATATTGTTCGTGGAATGAGTTTGCCAAGGAGATATTCCGCCTGGCAGGTAAAGACGTCAGGGTAAACGAGGTATTGACTAAGGATTACAAGAGCGTTGCGGCAAGGCCGCTTAACAGCAGATTGAGCAAGAAGTGCCTGGAAGAATGCGGTTTCGGCAAGATGCCGACATGGCAGGACGCTTTGGACAGATATTTGAAGGAGATTGGAAAATGAAGATACTTATAACCGGAGGAGCCGGATTTATAGGCGGCAATTTCGTATATTATATGCTGCAGAATCATGCCGACTATATGATTGTATGTCTTGACAAACTAACGTATGCGGGCAATCTTTCCACTCTTGCGGAAGCAATGAAAAATGAGAGGTTCAAGTTTGTCAAAGGTGATATTGCCGATAAGAAATTTGTCGAAGAACTGTTTAAGCGTGAAAAATTCGATGCGTGCGTTAACTTTGCGGCTGAAAGTCACGTGGACAGGAGCATAGAAGATCCGCAGATTTTCCTTATGACAAACATTATAGGTACCCAGGTTTTGATGGATGCCTGCCGGCTTAACGGAAATATACGCTATCACCAGGTATCCACAGACGAGGTTTACGGCGATCTGCCGCTTGACAGACCCGATCTTATGTTTACCGAGGCAACGCCCATACATACGTCGAGTCCGTACAGCGCAAGCAAAGCGGGCGCGGATTTGCTCGTTCAGGCTTATTATCGCACTTACGGGCTGCCGGTGACGATTTCACGTTGCAGCAATAACTACGGCCCCTATCATTTTCCGGAAAAACTTATTCCGCTTATGATAACGCGCGCTTTGGCTGACGAGAGCCTGCCCGTTTACGGCGACGGTAAAAACGTTCGCGACTGGCTGTACGTTGAAGACCACTGCCGCGCGATAGATCTTATTCTGCATAAGGGCAGAATAGGCGAAGTTTATAATGTGGGCGGACATAACGAAATGGCGAATATAGATATAGTCAGGCTTATTCTGAAAAAGCTCGGCAAGCCTGAAAGTCTTATAAGATACGTGACCGACCGAAAGGGGCATGACAGGAGATACGCCATCGATCCTACGAAAATACATAATGAATTGGGTTGGCTTCCGGAAACAAAGTTCGCCGACGGAATAGAAAAGACGGTAAAATGGTACTTGGATAACAAGAAGTGGTGGCAGGATATAATCAGTGGCGAATATCGCAGTTATTACGAAAAAATGTATTCAAACAGGTGAGGTAATTATATGAAGGGGATAATTTTAGCGGGAGGCAGCGGGACAAGACTTTATCCGCTTACAAAATATACGTCAAAACAGGCGTTGCCTGTATATGACAAGCCGATGATATATTATCCGCTGTCCACGCTTATGCTTGCGGGTATAAGGGATATTCTCATTATATCAACTCCGCGCGATTTGCCCACGTTCAAAAATATGCTCGGAGACGGAAGTAATTTCGGAATACGGCTTTCGTATGCAGAACAGCCTTCTCCGGACGGCTTGGCCCAGGCGTTTATAATTGGCAAAGATTTTATCGGCAAAGATAAATGCGCTATGATCCTGGGCGACAATATATTCCATGGCAACGGACTTTCCAGAGTGTTAAAGCAGGCTGCGGAAAAGGAAACTGGCGCAACGGTGTTCGGTTATTACGTGGATGATCCGGAGCGCTTCGGGGTAGTGGAATTCGATAAAGACGGCGAAGTTATTTCCATAGAAGAAAAACCAAAAAAGCCGAAGTCGAATTATGCCGTTGCAGGGCTTTATATTTACGATAATAAAGTTGTGGAGTATGCTAAAAAAATAAAACCGAGTGAAAGAGGCGAACTTGAAATAACCGACATAAACAAACTGTATTTGCAGGAAGGGCAGCTGCACGTAAAATTGCTCGGGCGCGGTTACGCGTGGCTGGATACGGGCACGATAGAGAGTTTGCTGGAAGCGGCGGAATTTATGAGTATTTTGGAAAAAAGACAGGGGATAAAAGTGTGTATACCCGAAGAAATAGCCTATAAAAACGGTTGGATAAGCGCGAAAAAATTAGGTGAAATTATTTCTGAATACGGCAAGAGCAACTACGGGAATTACCTGAGAAAGGTAAAAGAAGGAAGAATCAGATATTAAGTTCCGACAATCAATATAGCCGAGGGGTCCCTCGGCATATTTTTACAAAAAAACTACATCAAGCGGTGCGGTCTGGCATTGACGGTTTTAATTGCGTTGGGTTATAATATAGATAAATTCGTTTGCGCCGGGGTTCGGGGCGGACGGGTTTTACTTGTTTTCGGAGGCGGGGAAAATGCTCAGATTAAAGGAGATAGAAAAGTTTTACAAGACGGGTGACGGCGGAGTTCTGGCGCTGAAAGGGATAGATATAAACTTTCGCCGCAACGAGTTCGTGTCGGTGCTGGGTCCTTCGGGGTGCGGTAAGACTACGCTTTTGAATATAATAGGCGGACTTGACCATTATACTGCCGGCGAAATGAGCATAGACGGCGTTTCCACCAAAGAATACGGCGACCGCGATTGGGATACCTACCGTAACGAGCGGATAGGTTTTGTATTTCAAAGTTACAATCTGATACCGCAGCAGAGCATTCAGGGAAACGTGGAGCTTGCCCTTACCATAGCGGGAGTGGGCAGGCAGGAGCGTGCGCGCAGGGCGCGCGAGGCGCTGGACAAGGTGGGGCTTGCCGGGCTTTACAACAAGAAACCCAACCAGCTTTCGGGAGGACAATGCCAAAGGGTGGCTATTGCAAGGGCGCTTGTGAACGAACCGGAGATACTGCTTGCCGACGAGCCTACGGGCGCGCTCGATACCGTGACGTCCGTGCAGATAATGGACCTTATCAGGGAGATAGCGGGCGACAAGCTGGTGATTATGGTCACGCACAACCCGGAACTTGCCAAGGAATATTCAACCAGAATAGTAGAGCTTCTGGACGGCAAAATGGTGGGCGATTCCAACCCTTACACGGACGAAGAGTGCGATAAAGACGCCGCGGAAATGCGGCGGAAGCCGGAATGCGCGGCGGAGGCTTGCGAAGAAACAAGTAAGGATAAAGAGAAAGAAGAAAAGGCGAAAGGTTTGCGCAAATTATTCAAAAAACGCGGGGCAGGGATGAAAAAACGCAAGTCGAAACTGTCTTTCGGAACGGCGTTTTCGCTTTCTGCGAGAAATCTGCGCGCCAAGATAAAGCGCACCGTCATGGTGTGTATAGCCGGAAGTATAGGCATTATCGGCGTGGCGAGCGTGCTGGCGGTTTCTTCGGGCGTGCAGAATTACATAACGGACATGCAGAACGATATGCTTTCGGGCAATCCGGTAGCCGTGCAGGAATCGGGAATAAATCTTTCGTCCGTAACCGAACTTATGTCGGGCGGACAGATATCCGACGTAATAGAGCAGTCCGTCGAGGACGGATATATCAACGTGGCTACCGCGATAGATTCGCTCATGCGTATGGCGGAGATGATGGGCGGGTTTACTTTCGAAAATGAAATTACGCAGGATTATATCGACTACGTCAAAGCCATGCCGCAGGAGTATTATTCGGCGATGTCGTTCGATTACGGCATAAATATGGCGTATTCGCTATATACGGATTATACGATGGCGGAAGGAGAAGAACGGATTTCCGTATTCGCGGCGGATAGCAAGCTGCGCGCGCTTATGGAGCAGGCGGGATATTCGGAGCTGGCGAGCTCTTTTGACGACGCGGCGGGCGTATTTTCCCTGGCGCCGGACAATGCGGACTTCATATTGTCGCAGTACGATATAGTCAACGCGGGCGGGCATATCCCCGCGCAGGCGGGCGAAATAATGCTAGTCGTCAACGACGAAACGGAGATATCGGATATTCTGCTTGCCCAGCTTGGATATTATACGCAGGAAGAATTCCTCAACGCGATATATAAGGCGGCGGGCGACGAACGCTACGACGAAAGTCTGGACAAACCGCGCATTTCCTATGAAGAGTTGCTCGGCAAGACGTTCACTTTTTATCCCAATGACGAGATATACTCTTCGGAAGAAGGCATAACGGGGACGAAGTTCGGCTATGACGCTTCGCACGAAGGGGAGGGAATCGAACTTACCGTTACGGCGATTCTGCGGCCGAAGGAGGGGCTTTCTTTCGGAAGTCTGGATACGGGCGTTTACTATACTCAGGCGCTTGCGGACGAAATTGTCAAAGTAAATTCCCAATCGGAAATAGTAAATTATATGCTTGAAAACGAGCAGACAGGCGGCGAATACGCTCTGGTGGGTACGGTTGTCGGGTCGCAGATAATGGGCACGATACCTACATACGAGATGAGCTACACTTTCGAGGGAAGTACGTATACGCGCACGGTGTGCGTGGGCAGTACGTACAGCGCGCAGAATACCACGATATACACGCTTATGCTGCGCGACGCCGGAGGCAATACCATTCCCGAAACGATAAGCATATATCCCGTGGATTTCGAGTTGAAAGACGGCGTGACCGCGTATCTGAGCAAATGGAACGAAGACGGCGATATTACCGTGAACGGCAAGGTGCTGACCGCGGAGGAGAGGACGCAGATAACTTATACCGATAATCTTTCCGTAATCATATCCATGATAGGCGATATGATAGACATAGTAACTTATGCGCTTGTGGCGTTTACCGCGCTTTCGCTGGTGGTTTCCACGGTTATGATAGCCATTATAACATACGTTTCCGTAATAGAGAGGGTGAAGGAAATAGGCGTTATACGCTCGCTGGGCGGCAGAAAGAAAGACGTGTCGCGCCTGTTCAACGCGGAAACGTTTATCATCGGGTTTATCTCGGGCGTGATAGGCATTGTGATCACATATATAATCTGCCTTGTCATAAACGCCGTCGTAGGCGCGGCGGTCGGCATTACGGGTATAGCCAGCCTGCCGTTCACGACCGCGCTCATACTTATAGCGGTATCCGTGCTGCTTACGCTCATATCCGGGCTTATCCCCGCAAAACTTGCGGCGAAGAAAGATCCCGTGGAAGCGCTCAGAAGCGAATAAAAAGGGGGTTATATGGATAATTTCGAACTTATGCAAAGCAGACATTCCGTACGCAGTTACCTTGATAAAGCCATTGGAAGCGGGAAGGTTGAGTTTTTGAAAAATGAGATAGAAAAAGCCAACGCCGAAGGCGGATTGCATATGCAACTTATTTTGAACGAGCCGCATGCTTTCGACAGCTTCATGGCAAGGTACGGCAAATTTTCCGGCGTGCGCAATTATATCGCTTTGGTAGGTAAAAAGGGCGCAGGGGCGCAGGAAAAATTGGGATATTACGGCGAAAGGGTTGTGCTTGCCGCCCAAAGCGCCGGGCTGAACACCTGCTGGGTGGGAATGACTTATAAAAAAATCGGGAAAGCCTTTGAACTCGGCAAAGGAGAGAAGATATACGGGGTTATCGCTCTCGGTTACGGAAAGACGCAGGGAAAGGCGCACACGGGCAAAAAGCCGTCCGACGTGTGCGATCCGGAAGGTAAGCCAGAATGGTTCATGCGCGGAGTGGAAGCGGCGTTGCTTGCCCCCACGGCTCTCAACAGGCAGGGCTTCAGGTTTTCATTGAACGATGACGGCAATGTCGCGGCATATATGAGTCCCGGCTTTTACCGCAGTATGGATCTGGGTATCGTAAAATACCATTTCGAACTCGGCGCGGGACGGAAGTTCGGTTGGGCGGAAAAGTGACCGGTCGGCAAACCGCAGTCTATACTACGCATACTGCGGAAAAATAGACTGTAAATTCGCCATTTTCATACTTATAGAATTCCTGCACGTATCCGAGTAAATCGGCGTTGTAAAGTCCTGTAATGCGCCGCATAACCGATAGGTCGAACGTACCGCTTCTTATATATACCGGAGCGGCGGTGTTTACCGCCGATACGTCCGCAGCTACGGGGCGGATAAGTTTTCCGTCATAATACAATACGTCAAGATATTCGCCGCTTCTTCCGCTTAGGTCGATATAAAAAATGCGTTCGCCGTTTGTTACTATTACTTTGTATCCATTCTGATATTGCGCGGTATATTCGTTTTCTATTTCGTCGCTGTCGAATATTATTTCGGGCTGAGGTCCAGAAAAATCGTATATGCAGGAGTAGGAAAAAGCTCCGCTACCGCCGCTTTGTACGTTGTAATATACGTCGTTCAAGCCGTCGCCCGTAAAATCTGCAAGCACGAGCGAAGGTTCGTATCCGCTGCCATGCGAAGGGGCGACGGTAAATTTTTCGCCGCCGCGTTCAACGTAAATAACCGCGTCCGTGCAGTATGCGCCGCCGTCCGCCTGTTGCGCTTCGAGCACGGCGCAAATTCGGTTTTCGCAAGTTTCATTCGCCCCCGGCACACACGTAAACGGCGAAATTATGCTGGTTAATAATGCCGCCACGATTTTTATCTTCATAACGTAAGTATGTGCTATTGAAAGCGGTTGTTGCAACGGCAACTTGAAAAAAGAGTATTCCGGATATATAATATTATTATAGAATATCCGACGTAAAGGGAGGTAAATATGAAAGTAGTAATTATAGGCGGAGTTGCCGGAGGCGCGAGTTGCGCTACCCGTCTGCGCAGACTGGACGAGAGGGCGGAGATAATCATTTTCGAGCGCGGAGAAAACGTATCGTACGCAAACTGCGGACTGCCTTATTATATAGGCAGGGAAATAGAGCGGGAAGAGGACCTTACCGTGGCTTCTCCCGCGTTTTTGCGCGCAAGATTCAACATAGACGTGCGCGTTATGTCCGAAGTCGTCGGAATTGACCGCAAGGCGCACACGGTAACCGTGCGCGCGCCGCAGGGCGAATATAAGGAAAGCTATGACAAGCTGGTGCTTACTCCGGGTGCGGGAGCAAAGACTTTCGGCTTTGGCGGAGAGGGGGTGTTCACCCTGCGCGACGTGCGCAACACTCTGGATCTGGACGCATATCTTACGGATAACAAGGTGACAAACGCGCTGGTCGCGGGCGGCGGTTTTATAGGCGTGGAGATAGCGGAAAACCTCATCCGCCGTGGAATTAAGGTAACTTTGGCGGAGTTTGCGCCCCAGCTTATGCCGCCTTTCGATAAGGAGACGGCTCTGCTTGTATCCGACGCGCTTAAAGGCGGCGGCGTGGACGTGCGTGTGAATACTGGCGTAAAGGCGGTTGAGCGCGCGGACGGCGGATTGAAGGTCGCGTTTACCGACGGCACGTTTATGAACGCCGGAGCGGTGATTCTCGCTTTGGGAGTTGCTCCCGAAACCGCCCTTGCAAAGCAGGCGGGGCTGGAGCTTGCCGCAAACGGCGGAATAAAGACGGACGAATTTATGCGCACAAGCGATGAGGACGTTTTTGCCGCGGGCGACGCAGTCAGCGTTATCGGCGCGGACGGCGGCGAAACGCTCATACCTCTTGCGGGACCTGCAAACAGACAGGGCAGGAGCGTCGCCGCAAACCTGCTCGGCGGCAGGGAGAGCAACGGCAGGGCGGTGCTGGGCGCAAGCGTGGTAAAGGTGTTCGACCTCACCGCCGCAAGCGTGGGCAGGAACGAAAAACAACTGCAAAAGGCTGGTGTGAAGTATAAAAAAGCATATGCGTTTCCCATGACCCACGCGGGTTATTATCCGGGCGCAACGCAGCTTACCTTAAAACTGCTGTTCGGCGAAAACGGGGAAATTTACGGCGCCCAGGCGGCGGGCAGGGAGAACGTGGAAAAGCAGATAGACGTAATCTCCGCCGTAATGAAACTGGGCGGCACCGTGCACGACCTGGCGCAGATGGAACTGTGCTACGCGCCGCCGTATAATTCGGCGAAAAGCCCCGTGAATATGCTCGGCTTTATCGCGGAAAATATCCTTTCCGGACTTTGCCCCACCACTTATGCGGAAAATCTGAAAAAGGGCGACTTCGTGCTTGACGTGCGTATGCCGGGCGAATGCGCGAGGGGCGGAATTCCCGGCGCGGTGAATATCCCTCTCGACGTACTGCGCGACCATATTGACGAACTGCCCAAGGATAAGAAGATAATCGTGTCCTGCGCGGTGGGTCTGCGCGGCTATCTCGGCACGCGTATTCTCCGCCAGCACGGCTTCGACGCGGTCAACCTTTCGGGCGGCTATCGCGTATATTCGCTCTGCTCGCGCGCGGGTATGCTGCAAAACGATTAAATAAAACAAGAAGAGTAAAAGAAAGAAGCTCCGTTTTGTGCGGAGCTTTTTTGCGCTTTGCGTACGTGCGGAAAATTGCTTGCGGTGCGGTTACTGCCGTTTTTTATGCAAATAAATTAAATTGCAACAAAAATTTTGCAACCCTTTCAAAACGCTTGCAAAATTTCCGCCAAAGGTATATAAATGTTTCGGATATGAACGAGGAAGGCGGCAGGGCGGTAAAACCGCATATCAGATACATAATAAAAAGCCTGGTAAAAGGGCATATCGTGCTCATAATCGCGGCGGTGGCGGCGGCTGTCACCTGCTTTTTCGTACCGCCGAACGCGGGATATGCGGATTACTTCGACCTGGATACGCTTTCCTGCCTGTTCTGTACTTTGGCGGTTGTCTCCGCGCTTAAACGCAGGCGATTTTTCGAATGGCTGGCGGTAAAGATAGTCACCGCTTTCGGCAATATGCGGCGCGTTGCTTTCGCGCTGGTTTTCGTCACTTATTTCGGCTCTATGGTCATGGCGAACGACATGGCTCTTATAACGTTTCTGCCGCTGGGCTGGTTCGTCCTCTCTTCGTGCGGAAAGACTAAATATACCGCTTTCGTGTTCGTAATGCAGAACGTGGCGGCGAATCTGGGCGGTATGCTTACGCCGTTCGGCAATCCGCAGAATCTGTACCTTTACTCCTTTTATTCGATAGAGGCGGCGGAATTTTTCAAGATAATGGCGCTTCCTTTCGCGGTGGCGTTCGTGCTGATTGCCGGGACGTGCTTTTTTGTCAGACCCGAACCTATCAGGCTGGAAACCGCGCCCCAGCCCGCTCCGCCCGTGTGGCGCATTGTGATATACTTTGTGTTGTTCGTCATCTCGGTGATGATAGTTTTCCGCGTATTTGAATGGTGGATAGGGCTTGTCGTTGTAACTGCCGCGCTGCTGATTCTGGAACCTAAGGCGTTTTTGCTCGTGGACTACGGATTGCTGCTCACATTCTGCGCCTTTTTCATATTCTCGGGCAACATGTCGCAAATTCCCGCCGTACGCGAATGGCTGGGCGCGCTGGTCGCGCTTTCGCCGCTTTTGGTGGGTACGGCGTCGTGCCAGGTGATAAGCAACGTGCCGTCCGCCGTACTCCTGTCACGCTTTACGACGGATTACCGCCACCTGCTCATCGCCGTAAATATCGGCGGTCTGGGTACGCCCGTGGCGTCGCTGGCAAGCCTTATCACTCTGGGCGAATACCGCAAGCGCAACCACGGAAAAACTCTCCGCTATCTGGGACTTTTCTCGCTTATAAATTTCGCCTATCTGGGTATTTTAATAGGAACAAGTTACTTAAACGACCTTATACTCGGATAACGGCGGATACTATTTTTTGCCCGCCGCGCGTTTATTTCTGAATTCGTCCAGATGTTTTAATCTGTTCAGCCATCGAATGACGTGTTTTTCCCTGATGTATTCTTCTATTACGCCTGCGCAGAAGTATTCGCCGCGCACCATGCCCATAAGCAGACTGAGCACTGTCCTGTCCGACGAGCGAGAAACGTCCAGAAGTTTCATGCTATCTGCGTCCCAATATACGTGATTGGATTTCAATGTCGCCATATATTTTAGCATATGGAATTGAGGAAAATCTTCATTGAATTGCTCTATTGCGGCAATAAATTGTTTTATGGTATTGCAGTAGTCTATATAAGGAATAACAAGTTCCGTGACGTTACCTTTTTCATCATAAAGTTCACTGCGCCACACTCCGAGTTTTTTAATGTTGCTCAGTGGCTCTATAAAGCTAGTAAGTGGTTCAAACATGATATACTCCTTATAGTATAAATTATACAGTTTTTATTCAAATAAGTAAAGTGGGATATTTGATTAATTATATGTTGGTTAGAAAGCATTCCTTTACATTAAACATCAAGTGTGATATAATTTTTATATTATAGGTGATGAAGGAAGAATTATGCAGAAGTACGATATAAACAAATACAGTGTAGAAACGATATTGCATTGGATAAAGTCAGGAGACGTGGCAATTCCCGAAATTCAACGACCGTTTGTATGGGAAGCTGCGAAAGTAAGAGATCTAATAGATTCGCTTTATAATGGCTATCCTGTCGGGTATCTTATTGTAAGCCGTAGTCACGATATGAAGTTAAAAGATGGCACGACGTCAAAAGGGCAGAGAATTCTTATAGACGGACAGCAGAGAGTGACAGCGCTAATGACTTCCGTCCTAGGACGATCTGTTTTGGATGACGAGTATAGGGAGCGTGTTATAAAGATAGCATTTAATCCGTTTGGAACAGATGAAAAATTTGCCGTTCAGGATCAGTCTCATCTGAAAAGTAAGAAGTGGATAGCGGACATATCGGTATTTTTCGACGCTAATTTTGATCTGTTTGCATTTACGAAAGAATATTGTGCAAACAACCCTGAAATGGATCAAAATGAATGTTTTAAAATGATACAGTCCATAAGGGAAATAGCAAACAGGGAAATCGGTGTAATTGAACTGTCTTCCGATATGGATATAGAAACGGTAACGGAAGTTTTTATAAGGATAAATTCCAAGGGAAAGGTGTTAAGTCAGGCAGACTTTGCAATGAGTAAAATTGCCGCCGATGATAAATACGGAGGAAATGTATTGCGTAAGGCGATAGATTATTTTTGTCATATTGCCGTAGAACCCTCATTTTACGGAAAATTGAAAGAGTGCGACAAAAAATTTATCGAATCGGATTTTGGTAAGGAGCTTGCGTGGTTGAAGGACGACAACTCTTCCATTTACGACCCTTCATATGAAGACATGCTTAGGGTTTCGTTTATACACATGTTTTCAAGGGGTAAATTGAAGGATTTGGTCAGCTTGCTCTCGGGACGTGATTTCAAAACATTGGATTATAAGGAGGAGATTGCGGAAGAATCATTCGGAAAACTGACCGAAGGAATACGCCATTTCATGAAACAATATTACTTTGAACAATTTGTACTCTCATTGAAAAACGCAGGATTTATAAGTTCAAAACTTATAAACTCCGCTAACGCACTGGATTTTGCATATGTAGTATATCTTACTTTGGCTATGACGGGAGAAGTCGACAAAACAGAGATAAAGCGTTATGTTGGCAAATGGTTTGTAATGTCTATTCTGACGGGCAGATATTCTTCCTCACCCGAAACAAAGATGGATCTTGATATACGCAATATAAACGAAAAGGGAGTTGTTTCGTATTTGGCGGAAATAGAGGCGGCGGAGCTTTCCGATGCATTCTGGACTTTCGGATTACCGCAAAGGCTGACTACTCCGAATTCAGCGGCACCTTCGCTTTCAGTATATTTTGCGGCGCAGATAGTTAATGGAGATAAAGGCTTGTTTTCAAGATCCTCGACAGTGAGGGATTTGTTCGGGGCAAGCGATATACACCACATTTTTCCTAAAGGATACTTGAAAAAGATAGATTCATTGAACAATAGATCGCTGTATAATCAGGTTGCAAATTATGTTTATTTAGATACCCCTATTAACATAAAAATAGGAGATAAGGCTCCGAATGTTTATTTCTCCGAGGCTTTTGAGATGGCGGAAAAAACTGGCGAAGTATTCGGTTCCCGTATGACAGGTGAAGAACTGATTTCTAATTTAAATGAAAATTGTATTCCGGAAGATGTAGTTAATTGGGGGTATGGGGACTATCTTGAAAAATTTCTTCCGCAAAGGCGTACCCTTATGGCAAAGAAGATAGAGGCTTACTATAAAAATTTGTAATATGTATGAGACATTGACAGTCTATATAAATAAGCTAAAATATGATTATTACGGGAAATGGCACTGCGGAGAGAATGAGTTTCCGTTTGTAAATTATACACTTACAGTCCACCGTTTTGAAGACGCTGTTCATCAATTTGTAGATGAACATAAAGAGATGGGATTGCAGAGATATTATTCAATCTTAGAAAATAACAATATAGAATATACCCGTACCCAACCTCAGTAGAACACTTTAATCGTACTGTTTTCGGCATATTTGCACAATCTGCCGACTTGTTGTAGGTTACTACAACTGCGCGCTATCTCGCGCAAATCTGCTCGAAACCAGTTACGCTTAAAGCAAGGCATTTTACAACCCGACATATACACATATTTTATATTTTACTGTAAAATGTGTTCTACTGAGGTTGGGTACGGGTACATTAGAGAAAATGCGAGAGGCTGATGAATGTAAATTAAACGGGCAAACGCTGATGGCTCTCATAGTGGGTGCGATAAGAGCCGAGAGATTATGTACGGGAGCATTGCTTGGCTTTTTGGAGGATGGTTGTATAATAAAATGGCTTACACGGTTGGAAGAAATAGATAAATCTGGGAATAGTAACGATAAAAGTGTGTAAAATGGAAAAAACAGTTGACAGGCGGACGTAAGAAGGCTATAATTTTGACATATATAATTTACGCGTAAGCGTGAAGGCAAGTGTAACTGCAATGGCGCAGGCGCACGGAACGGAGAGTGACTGCCGCTTCCTGAAAGGGAGGCGGCATTTTTATATTTACAGGAGGCGGATATGTGCAGTATTATCGGATGTTGCGGAAAAGTGGACGAAGAGGAGTTTAAGCGCGGTTTTGCGCGCACGGAAAACAGAGGTCCGGACATGAGCCGCGTCATGAACGTGGACGGCGGAGTTATGGGTTTTCACAGGCTGGCTATTATGGGCTTGGACGAGAGCGGAATGCAGCCGTTTGTCAGGGGTAATTCCGCTGTTGTGTGCAACGGCGAGCTGTACGGCTTCCGCAAGGTAAAAAAGGAGCTTGAAGGCAAGGGATACATATTCGCTTCCGAAAGCGACTGCGAGATAATTCTGCCCCTTTACAAAGAGTACGGCACGGGAATGTTCGAAAAACTGGACGCGGAATTCGCCATGATAATCTACGACGGGGATACGGGCGAATGGATAGCCGCGCGCGACCCCATAGGCATACGTCCGCTGTATTGGGGCAGAACGAAAGACGGAGTCATGTGCTTTGCCAGCGAGCCGCGCAACCTCACTTCTTTGTGCGATAAGGTGATGCCTTTTCCTCCCGGCTGTTATTGGCGCAGGGGCAGATTCACGCGCTATACGGACATTGCAAAAGCGGATAAATTTGTGGACGGTGATTTGGACGAAATATGCGGCAATATCCGCGAAAAACTGATAGCAGGGGTGGAAAAAAGGCTGGATTCCGACGCGCCCATGGGCTTTTTGTTAAGCGGCGGACTTGACTCTTCCTTAGTGTGTTCCATTGCGGCAAAGAAAATGGGAAAAATACGCACCTTTGCCGTGGGCATGAGAAAGGACGCAATCGACCTTAAATACGCAAAAGAAGTTGCGGACTATATAGGCAGCGAACATATCGAGATATACATGACCTTTGAAGACGTGCTTGAAGCGCTCGACGAAGTTATATGCAACCTGGGCACTTTCGATATAACCACGATAAGGGCGAGCATGGGCATGTATCTCATCTGCCGCGCGATACGCCGCACCACGGACGTGAGAGTTCTGCTTACCGGCGAGATTTCAGACGAGTTGTTCGGTTACAAATACACAGATTTCGCCCCGAGTGCGGAGGAGTTCCAGAAGGAGAGCGAAAAGCGCGTGCGCGAGTTGCATATGTACGACGTACTGCGCGCCGACAGGTGCATATCGTCCAACTCTCTGGAAGCGCGCGTGCCGTTCGGCGACCTCGATTTTGTGCGCTACGTCATGTCGGTAAACCCCAAGCTGAAGATGAACACCTACGGCATGGGTAAATATCTTCTGAGAAAAGCGTTCGAGGGCGACTGGCTCCCCGAAAACATTTTATGGCGCGAAAAAGCCGCTTTTTCAGACGCCGTGGGACATTCCATGGTCGATATGCTTAAAGAAGAGGCGGAAAAGAGGTATACCGACGAACAGTTTGAGAAATTGCGCAAAAAATACTCCTATCATTGCGAGCCGTTCACCAAAGAATCGCTCATGTACCGCGAAATTTTTGAAAAATACTACCCCGGACAGGCTGAAATGATAGTAGATTATTGGATGCCCAACCGCACTTGGAAGGGGTGCGACGTGAACGACCCTTCGGCGAGAGTTCTATCTAACTATGGCAAAAGCGGAGACTAGTTTTTCTTGCGCTCGAGGGCGCCGCGCATAAGCACCCTCCTGCGGTGTCAAGGTAGCCGCTTACTTGGTCACGTACGCTTAGTACGCTCCCTGCGATAAGCAACTGCCTTTCCTAGCATTAGGGCACTTCTTCGCGGTGCGTTTCAGCGCGGCTTTTAACAATGTATAAATTAAAGTATTGCGAAGAAAAAGGCTCGGAATTCACCCGTTATTGTTTCATGGCATAATCATGGGTGGAGCGCCACGCGCTCCCACGCGCTCCCGGCTCGCCGCGGGCTATGGTCTATCTTCTTATTATCCGGGCGATGAAGGATAAAAGCATGGCTATAACGGATATTGCCAGCGCCATCAGCATTATACAGAGCAATCCGCTGCCGACAAACACTATCGCGCTCGTCATAGCGTTCAGCGCCTCCGTGGATACGACTCCCACTATTACGTCCACGATAGCCAGGATAACGAGTATAAACAAAAGTCCGCCCAGCGCATTGCGTATATCCGCGCCGCTCAAAGTCATATGCAGTGCCAGAAACAGCCCGACCAGCACGAATACCCACCACTGCCAGGTGACGGCGGCGGAGAAGAACGACACTATCACTTTCCCTATCTGCGCAAAGAATTCGCGCGCGTCACTCGTATTCGAGCGGGAAAATGCGCCTATATCGCTTATAAATTCGGGCAGAAGTCCCCAGGCAAGCAGGAAGAGCAGTCCCGACATCACTAAAATAGGGGCTACGCCTATAAAGAAATTGCCTATGCGCTGGTACATATTGCGCCTGTTGTAAGAGTGGATGACGTAACCCATCGTGCCGTCGTCGGAAATCTGAAACAGCTTTATCTCCCTTATCCTGTGAAAGAAAATAAGACAGAAGAGAGCGTGCGAAAGCTCGTGTATGGGCGCGCCTACAAAGCCGGTTATGTAGCATACTATATTGCCGAACCGGCCGAAGTTGGAATAAAAGACCTTGTTACAAAGCGCAATCAGCCACCCGAGCAGAAAAATCACCCCTATAGTGAAGGCTATTTGCAGTAAAAAGGCGATAAATATGTCAAGCGCCATTTTCTCCTCTCCTCAACTATTTTATTATACCATAAAATAAACAAAAAGCAACAAAAACTTTGAAAAAGCAATCCGCGCATAAAAAAAGCCCGAAGGGAAAACCCTCCGGGCGGTGTTTGAGCGGCTTTTCTTAAACGTTGAAAAGCAAATCGCTGTACGTGGGGAAGGGCCAATATTTGGCTCCCACGTTCTGTTCCAGCATATCCGCCGTAATGCGCAGTTTGTTCATGGCGGGAATCACGCTGTCGCGGCAGTATTTGGACATTACCGTCACGTCCGAGCAATTCTTTATGCCGGCAATGGCGGAATCCAACGCGTCCGCGTCCGCATAAGCCCTGTCGAGCAGACCGGAAAGTTTTACTATGGCGTCGGAAATGCGCGCGGCGGGCGCTCCGGGGCACATACAAGCCGCCTTATACGTCTTCCCGAGCGAAGCGAGATATTCGCCTGCGGCGGGTATTATCTGGCTGCGCGCCATATCGGTCATGGTGAGCGCTTCTATATTTATCGTCTTGCAGTAGCCTTCCGAAAGTATCTCGTAGCGGCTTTCCATTTCCTCTTTGGTGAAAATTTTGTGTTTGGTGAACAAATCCACGTTCTTTCTGTCAAGGAAGTGAGGCAGGGCGTCGGGGGTGGAGGTGAGGTTGAGCAGTCCGCGCCGTTTGGCTTCCGCCACCCATTCGTCGGAGTAGTTGTTGCCGTTGAAGATTATGCGCTTGTGCGCGGTGATTGCGTTTTTGATAAGCGTCGCCATGGTGGCGGGAACGTCGTCGGAACATTCCATGACGTCGGCAAAGCGGCACAGTTCTTCGGCTACTATCGTGTTGAGTACGACGTTGGGTCCGGAGATGGACATGGACGAACCGGGCATACGGAATTCGAACTTGTTGCCGGTAAAGGCGAAGGGCGAAGTGCGGTTGCGGTCGGTAGAGTCCTTTGCAAATGAAGGAAGATAGTGCACGCCCACTTCAAACAGCGATTTTTTTCTGTCGGTGTAGGAGTTTTCGTGTTCGATACTTTCAAGAATTTCCGTAAGTTCGTCGCCCAGGAACATGGAGATAATAGCGGGCGGAGCTTCGTTCGCGCCCAGACGGTGGTCGTTGCCCGCGCTTGCCACGGATATGCGCAGCAGATCCTGGTAATCGTCCACCGCGCTTATCACGGCGCATAGGAAGAGCAGGAACTGCGCGTTCTGCGCGGGGGTCTTGCCCGGTTCCAGCAGGTTGACGCCCGTGTCCGTGCTTATCGACCAGTTGTTGTGCTTGCCGGAGCCGTTTATTCCTGCAAAGGGCTTTTCGTGCAGCAGGCACACGAGTCCGTGCTTGCGCGCCAGGCGGCGCATCATCTCCATCGTAAGCTGGTTGTGGTCGGTGGCTACGTTCGCTCCGCCGAAGATGGGCGCAAGTTCGTGCTGCGCGGGGGCGACTTCGTTGTGCTCCGTTTTGGCGTATATGCCCAGCTTCCACAGCTCGAAGTCAAGGTCGCGCATATATTCGTGGACGCGCGTTTTGATTGCGCCGAAGTAGTGGTCTTCAAGTTCCTGACCCTTGGGCGGCTTTGCGCCGAAAAGCGTTTTGCCCGTGATTACAAGGTCGCGGCGTTTCAAGTAAAGTTCGCGGTCTATAAGGAAGTATTCCTGTTCGGGACCCACCGTAGTATTGATAGATTTAGCGTCGCTACCCAAAAGGCGCAGTATGCGCATAGCCTGTCTGTCCAACGCCTGGATGGAGCGCAGAAGCGGAGTTTTCTTATCCAGCGCCTCTCCGCCGTACGAACAGAAGGCGGTGGGGATATAAAGCGTGTCGTCCTTTACGAACGCGTATGAAGAAGGGTCCCACGCCGTGTAGCCGCGCGCTTCGAAGGTGGCGCGCAGACCGCCGGAGGGGAAGGAAGAAGCGTCCGGCTCGCCCTTTATCAGCTCTTTGCCGCGGAATTCCGTTATCACCGTACCGTCGCCCGCGGGGGTGATGAACGAGTCGTGCTTTTCGGCGGTGACGCCCGTCATGGGCTGGAACCAGTGTGTGAAGTGGGTCGCGCCGCGTTCGATAGCCCAATCCTTCATGGCGTTGGCAATCACGTTCGCGGTGGCAAGGTCCAGAGGGGTGTCCGTTTCAAGGCAGCTTTTAAGTGCCTTGTAGGTGCTGCGCGGAAGGCGCTCCTGCATGACCGCGTCGTTGAAAACCATGCTGCCGAAAATTTCTTTGATGTTTTCCATAATATCTCCTTCTTTGCGGAATTGCTTCCGGAAATTTATTTTCAAAACAAAAAGGCGCCGCGAATTTCTCGCAGCGCCATTGCCGTTTACACCAGCTATTTTATGCCCAAAATTTGCGTATGTCAATTGTTTTTTTGAAGTTTTTGACAAAAATTTCACGGAAATTTCCGCCGTTATTTTGTTTACTTTTACAAGGATATGTGCTAGAATACCGTAGAACAAAGGCGTTCGCATAAGGGTAAATTCCCCTGTGCGGGCGCCTTTTTCCGTTTTACGGAAAAGGAGTACTATGGAAAGCAAGTTTTACGAAGGAGCAGTGCGCATTCCCTCAGGCTGTGCGATAAGCGGCTTTATCAACCGCGACGGCAGACTTTCGGACGGCGGCGCAATCATCAGATCCATCGCAACCATGCACGACCGCTCCAACGGTCTGGGCGGCGGTTTTGCGGGCTACGGAATTTATCCCGAATATAAGGACTATTACGCCGTCCATATGTTTTACGAGGATACTTTTGTCAAAAAGCAGACGGAAGAGTTTCTGGACGAGCATTTCGACATAATCAATCTTTCCAAGATTCCCGTGAGGAAAACGCCCAAAATAGTGGACGAACCTCTTATATGGCGATACTTCGTCAAGCCTCTGCCCACCAAACTTGCCGAAAGCCAGCTGGACGAGGACGAGTTCGTGTCGCGCTGCGCCTTCCGCATAAATACCTTTATGAAAGGCGCTTACGTGTTCTCCTGCGGCAAGAATATGGGTGCGTTCAAGGCGGTGGGCTATCCCGAGGACGTGGGCGAATTTTACCGCCTGGACGAGTATGCGGCTTACAGCTGGATAGCGCACGGCAGATACCCCACCAACACTCCCGGCTGGTGGGGCGGAGCGCACCCGTTCTGCCTGCTCGATTTTGCGGTGGTGCACAACGGCGAAATCTCTTCTTACGACGCGAACAGGCGCAACATAGAGATGTACGGATACAAGTGCAACCTGCAGACGGATACGGAAGTAATCACATATATTTTCGACTATCTCGTAAGAAAGCGCGGACTTACCCTGCGCGAGGCGTGCAAAGTCATCGCCGCGCCCTTCTGGGAGCAGATAGACCGCATGCCGGAAAAAGAGCGCAGGGAAGCGGAGTATCTGCGCAGAGTGTATTCCGGGCTTTTGGTTACGGGGCCTTTCTCCGTCATATTGGGCTATACGGGCGGACTGCTTGCGATAAACGACAGGCTGAAACTGCGCGGCATGGTGGTAGCGGAAAAGGGCAACACCACTTATATAGCCAGCGAGGAGTGCGCAATCCGCGCCATTGCGCCCACGGTGGACAGGATATACGCGCCGAAGGGCGGAGAAGTCGTGATTGCGGAGGTGAACAGATGAACAACGCAAGGGCAAGGGCTGAATTCGAGATATTAAAGGATAAAGACAGGTGCATAGAGTGCGGACTGTGCGAAAGGCAGTGCGCTAACGGCGTTTACAAAAAGACGGAAGAGGGCAGGTGGCTGATTGCGGACGAAAAGTGCGTGAACTGCCAAAGGTGCGTGGAGATGTGCCCCACGGGCGCGCTGAAAGTCATCAAAAACCGCAACACCCCCAGGAGCGACGGCAACTGGTCGGCGCGGGCGGTCAGGGAGATATACAAGCAGGCGGAAACGGGCGGCGTGCTGCTCTCGTCCATGGGCAACCCTTCGGACACGCCCACGTACTTTGACAGGATACTTATAAACGCGTCGCAGGTGACCAATCCTTCCATCGACCCGTTGCGCGAGCCTATGGAAACGCGCGTATACCTGGGCGGCAAAAAGGGGGAGACGAAAAGGGATAAGGACGGCGCGCTTGTCACGGAAGAGGACGGACTGAGGCTTGAAGTGCCCGTGCTCTTCTCCGCCATGTCGTACGGCTCGATAAGCTACAACGCCCACGCCGTTCTGGCACGCGCGGCGCAGGAGCTGGGGACTTATTACAACACGGGCGAGGGCGGACTCCACCGCGACTTTTACAAGTACGGCGCGAGCACGATAGTGCAGGTGGCTTCGGGCAGATTCGGCGTGCACAAGGACTATCTGGAAGCGGGCGCGGCGATAGAGATAAAAATGGGTCAGGGCGCAAAGCCGGGCATAGGCGGACACCTGCCCGGGGAAAAGATAGTGGGCGACATTGCCGCCACGCGTATGATTCCGCAGGGCAGCGACGCCATCTCCCCCGCGCCCCACCACGACATATATTCGATAGAGGATTTGCGCCAGCTCGTGGATTCGCTCAAAGAAGCCACGGAGTATAAAAAGCCCGTATTCGTCAAGGTGGCGGCGGTACACAATATCGCGGCGATAGCCAGCGGCATAGCCAGAAGCGGCGCGGACGTCATAGTGCTCGACGGCTGGAGGGGCGGCACGGGCGCCGCGCCCACACGCATACGCGACAATGTGGGTATTCCCATAGAACTCGCGCTTGCAGGCGTTGACTCGCGCCTGCGGGCGGAAGGCATACGCGACAGGGTATCGCTCATCGCGGGCGGAAGCATACGCAACTCCGCCGACGTTGTAAAGGCGATAGCTCTTGGCGCGGACGCGGTGTACATAGGCACGGCGGCGCTTATCGCCATGGGCTGCCATATGTGCCGCAACTGCCACAGCGGCAAATGCAATTGGGGCATAGCCACGCAAAATCCCGAACTCGTGTCGCGCCTGGATATAAACGAGGGCGTAAGGCGGCTTGTGGGACTTGTCACGGCATGGAAACACGAGATAGAAGAGATAATGGGCGGCATGGGCATAAACGCGATAGAGGCGCTCAGGGGCAACAGGCTGATGCTCCGCGGTCTGGGACTCAATTCGCGCGAACTGGATATACTCGGAATCATGCACGCGGGAGAGTAATATGGAAATATACGCTAAGGGAATAGAGAGCAGACAGCTCAACGAAATAATCAGAGGTTGCAAAGACGATAAAATAGTTATCCGCGGCGTGAACGGCCAGCGTTTTATCGCCTGCGGTCTGGACAAAAAGGACATCACCGCCGTGGGAACGATAGGCAACGGCGCGGGCGCGTACATGCAGGGCGGAGTGCTCAGGGTGGAAGGCAGCGCGCAGGATGCTACGGGCGACACCATGAACGGCGGCGAAATATACGTCGGCGGCAGGTGCGGCGACGCCGCCGGTTACGCCATGCGCGGCGGCGGAATTTTCATAAAGGGCGACGTGGGCTACCGCGCGGGAGTGCATATGAAGCAGTACGGAGAGCACAAGCCCGTAATAGTCGTGGGCGGCACGGCGGGCTGTTTTCTGGGCGAATATCTCGCCGGCGGCGTTATCGTGGTGCTCAACACGGAAAACAAGGAAAATCCCGTAGGCGAGGATATGGCGCGCGGCATGCACGGAGGCAGGATATATATAAGGGGCAGGGTAACAGTGCCGCTGCCCGTATCCGTCACGGCAAGAAAGGCGGGCAGTGAAGATATGCTGTTTATAAAGCCCTATCTGGAAAGTTTCTGTGTTGCGTTCGGCGGCAGTATAAAGGAACTTACAAGCGACGAATTCACGCTCATTCTTCCCGCCGCGGGCAATCCGTACAAGCGGCTTTACGTGCACAATTAAGAATATAAATAAAGCGTGCGCTTTTACGGCGGAGAAGACTTTTTCCGCCGTATTGATTTTGCCGGGCGGCCGTGTTAAAATATAGGTATGGCGGAATCGGATAATTTACTTTAATATGCGGCGCAATTTGCGCTATAATAAATAAAACGAAAGTTTTCGGCGGAGGTAATTATGCAATATACCAGATACGATGTTGAGGAATTCGTGCGCGAACATGACGTAAAGTTCGTGCGTTTGGCGTTTTGCGACATATTCGGGAACCAGAAGAACATATCCGTTGTGCCCCAGCAGTTGCCCAAGGCGTTCGAATACGGCATATCTTTCGACGCTTCGGCGGTGAAGGGCTTTATGAACGTGGAAAATTCCGACCTTTTGTTAAAGCCCGATCCCGCCACCATGTGCGTACTGCCCTGGCGTTCGCACGACGGCACGGTCATACGCATGTTCTGCGACATATACAAGCCCGACGGCACGCCTTTTACCGCCTCGGGCAGATATATTCTGAAAAGAGCCTGCGGACACGCGCGCGAAATGGGTTACACCTGCCGCGTGGGCACGGAGTGCGAATTCTATCTGTTTCTTGCGGACAAGGACGGCGCGCCCACTTTGACTCCGCTGGACAGGGGCGGTTACTTCGACATTTATCCGCTGGACAGGGGCGAAAACGTGCGCAGGGAGATATGCAACACGCTTACGGAAATGGGGCTAAATCCCGAGCGCAGCCACCACGAGCAGGGACCGGGACAGAACGAGATAGACTTCCGCCATTCCGAGCCGGTTTCCGCGGCGGATAACCTGGTGACTTTCCGCTGGATAGTTTCCAACGTGGCGCAGGCGAACGGACTTGCGGCTTCCTTCGACCCCAAACCGCTGGAAGGTGAGAGCGGCAACGGACTGCACGTGAACATATCCCTGCAAAAGGACGGAGAGAATATATTCTCCGAAGCCGGAGGCATGAGGCGGGACGCAAAGAGTTTTATTGCGGGAGTTATGCGCAGGGCGGCGGAGATAGCCGCGTTTACCAATCCTCTGCCGCAGTCCTACGACAGGCTGGGCAGTTGCGAAGCGCCAAAATATATCACATGGTCGCGCGGCAACCGCTCGCAGCTCATTCGTCTGCCGTATGCGGACGAGGCGGGCAGAAGGATAGAGCTGCGCTCGCCCGACCCTTCGTGCAACCCCTATCTCGTATTCGCGCTGATAATAGAGGCGGGGCTTGAGGGCATAAGGGAAAATCTTCAGCTGGAAGAGGCGTGCGACATGAATATGTTCAGGGTGGAGGACGGCAAATATCCTTCTCTGCCGGGCGACATAACCGCGGCGGCAAATCTTGCAAGGAAAAGCGCGTTTGTGGAAAGGGTACTTTCGCGCGAGGTGACGGAGAAATTTTTGGAAAGGTAAGGCTTGATGGGCAAAGTGCTGGTAGCTTCCATAGGAGAGCTTGACGTTCGGGAGATACTCGGACGCGAGCTTTTTTCGCGCTTATCCGTGGAAAGGGTGAGCGGCGCGGGACAGGCGCGCAGGAAGCTGGGCGGCGATACCTATTCCATGCTTATAATAAACACTCCTTTGGAAGACGAGATGGGCGCGGAATTAGCCATACAGGCGGCGGAGCGCACCACGGCGGGCATACTCGTGCTCGTAAGGCAGGGCATATACGCCATGGCGGCGGATAAGCTGGAACCTTACGGAGTCATCGTCATGTCCAAGCCCTTCAACGGCGAGGACGCGCGCAGGGCAAGCAGACTGCTTCTTGCCACTTCCGCCCGCCTGCAGGGCATGAAGAGGGCTACCGTCAAGCTGAAAAGTCAGATAGACGAACTCAAAACGGTGTACCGCGCCAAATGCGTGCTCATGCAGTATTTGGGCATGACGGAAGAAGAAGCGCACAAGTATATCGAAAAGCAGGCGATGGACAGCCGCCGCAGTCGCTTTGAAGTGGCGCTGGACGTAATCAGAACTTACGAAAATTGAATTAAATTCCGTCAAATGCATTGACAGGCATACGGCGGTGAGAGTATAATTTACAAGAACAAAGGCGTTCACCGCGGATAATTTCCGCAGTGGGCGCTTTTTTACTTTTCGGAGGACGTATGAGCAAGTATATCTTTGTAACGGGCGGAGTCGTTTCTGGACTTGGTAAGGGCATTACCGTGGCTTCCCTCGGCAGACTGTTGAAGTCGAAGGGGTATAAGGTGGCGGCGCAAAAGCTCGACCCCTACATAAACGTGGACCCGGGCACCATGAGCCCCTACCAGCACGGCGAAGTTTTCGTTACCGAAGACGGCGCGGAAACCGACCTCGATCTGGGGCATTACGAGCGCTTTATTGACGAAAATACCAACAAGTATTCCAACCTTACCACGGGCAAGGTATACTACAACGTGATAAGGAAGGAGCGCGAGGGCGCCTATCTCGGCGGCACCGTGCAGGTGATTCCGCATATTACCGACGAGATAAAGCGGTTTATCTACTCCGTGGGCGCAAAGACGGGAGCGGACGTGGTCATAACGGAGATAGGCGGCACGATAGGCGACATAGAAAGCCAGCCTTTTCTTGAAGCCGTGCGCCAGGTATGCTTCGAGCACAAGGGTGAGAGTATGCTCATACACGTCACCTTGGTGCCGTTCATCGACGGCTCCGACGAGTACAAGACAAAGCCCACGCAACATTCGGTAAAGGAACTCCAATCCATGGGGCTGCACCCCGACATAATCGTGGCGCGGTGTAAGGAGCGCCTGCCGCGCGACGTCAAGGATAAGATAGCCATGTTCTGCAACGTGGAGCGCGACTGCGTTATAGACAACGTCACCGTGCCTAGCCTGTACGAAGCGCCGCTCATGCTGGAAGAAGACGAGATAAGCAAAAAGGTGTGCCGCATACTCGGCTTAACGGATTATCCCTGCGACCTTGAAGAGTGGAAGGAGATGGTAAAGCGGATAAAAACCACGGGCAGGGGCGTGAAAATCGCGCTCGTGGGCAAGTATGTCAGACTGCACGACGCCTACCTTTCCGTAGCCGAAGCGCTCCGCCACGGCGGCATAGCTCATAACCTCTCCGTGGAGATAGATTGGGTGGATTCCGAACTTTTGACGGAAGAAAACGTAAAGGAGCGGCTTTCCGGCTGCGGCGGAGTCATCGTCCCCGGCGGCTTCGGCGACAGGGGCATAGAGGGCATGATTGTCGCGGCAAAATACTGCCGTGAAAATAACGTGCCTTACTTCGGAATATGCCTGGGCATGCAGATAGCGGTAATCGAGTACGCGCGCAACGTGCTCAAATTGCAGGGCGCGCATTCGGGCGAATTCAACAGTATGTCGCCGCATAAGGTCATCGACCTTATGGAGGACCAGTACGGCAACCTGCCCAAGGGCGGCACCATGCGTTTAGGCAAATATCCCTGCCGTCTGCTGGAAGGAAGCAGGGCAAGGGAAATTTACGGCGCGGAGCAGGTGGACGAGCGGCACCGCCACCGCTACGAATTCAACAACGCGTACAGGCGCGACTTTGAAAAGGCGGGGCTTACCGTGTGCGGCTTCTCGCCCGACTGCAAGCTGGTGGAAGCGGTGGAGATAAGCGGCAGACCCTTTTACATAGGCGTACAGTTCCACCCCGAATTCAAGTCTAGACCCAACCGTCCGCACCCCCTGTTTGCGGCATTTATAAAAGCGTCATCGGAGGTATAAAATGAAGATAAATCCCACGTTTTCCCAGCTCACCCCAAGCTATCTGTTTGCGGAGATAGCAAACAGGGTGGCTGCTTATAAAAAGGCGAACCCCGATAAAAAAGTCATCTCGCTGGGTATAGGCGACGTCACCCGTCCGCTCATAAAACCCGCGGTTGACGCGCTTATCAAGGCAAGCGGCGAAATGGGCACGGCAGAAGGCTTCCGCGGCTACGGACCCGAGCAGGGCTACGAGTTTCTGCGCGCCGCCCTTGTGAAGTATTACGCCGGGCGCGGAGTTACGCTTGCCACCGACGAAGTTTTCGTGTCCGACGGCGCAAAGAGCGATTTGGGCAACTTTTTGGACATCTTTCCGCGCGGCATAACCGCGCTTATTCCCGACCCCGTATATCCCGCCTATGTGGACGGCAATATCATGTCGGGCAATAAGATAGTTTACATGGACGCAACTCCCGAAAACGGCTTTTTGCCCATGCCCGAAGACGTGGAGGGCAGGGCGGACGTCATATACCTTTGCTCGCCCAACAATCCCACGGGCGCGGCGTACACCTTCGAACAGCTTGCCGTGTGGGTGGATTACGCGTTAAAGACGGGCGCGCTCATCATCTACGACGCCGCCTACGAACGGTTTATTCAGGACGAGGACTGTCCGCACACCATCTTTTCCGTGCCCGGCGCGCGCGGCTGTGCGGTGGAGATATGCTCTTTTTCCAAAATGGCGGGCTTTACGGGTCTGAGGTGCGGCTGGACGGTAGTTCCCCACGAATTGCAGGCAAACTCCGTAAACGCCGCGTGGCTCAGGCGGCAGTGCGTAAAATTCAACGGCGTGCCTTACATAGTCCAGCGCGCGGCGGAAGCGGCGCTCACGCCCGAAGGACTTGCCGCGGCGGATAAGAATATCGAATATTACAGGATAAACGCGCGCGTCATAGGCGCCGCGCTTGACAGCATGGGTATCCGCTACTACGGCGGCAAAAATTCGCCCTATATCTGGATGCAGTGCGGCATGCCCTCGTGGGAATACTTCGACAAACTGCTTAACAATGCGCAGATAGTGGGCACCCCAGGCGCGGGCTTCGGCAAAAACGGTGAAGGCTTCTTCCGTCTGACCGCTTTCGGCGGAGCGGGTAGCACCGTGGAAGCGGCGCAGAGGCTGCTCAAACTGAAATAACTTTATTATCCTGTTTGTCAATCAAACGGTAAAAAGCCCCGAACTTCGGGGCTTTTTACCGTTGTAGGGTGATACTACGCCTCTTCGGGCAGAGGAATCTGTTCTATCTTCATTCCCGTAAAGGTGTATTCGGTTGATTGGGAAGTGGTGGTGTATTTTCCTTGTTGAATATTGGCAATAATATCTTTAGGATTAACAGTAGATGCTTCTGCTCTTAAAGTGTATTTTTGGACACCAGTATTTGTAATTTGATATACAAGAATACTACTATAATATGTTCCATTATTTGCTACTGGAGTCCCAATACGGCACCAAATATCGCCTTCAAGGGTGTTGTCGGGGTCGATTGTGCTTATTACCGTTTTGCCGAGGTCTGTGTTGTTAGTAAGGGTGCTCAATGAAGTAGAAGCCATAATATCAATTGAATAAGCCGCTTTGGTCGCATTCCCATCAATAATATCCTGAATATAATATGTTTGATTAAATGATACCTGACCGACTGAAAAATATCTTGTTGTACCATAAGAATGGTAAACCGTAATTCGCAATTTTTTAATTACATTATCGTCAACTTCATAGATACTCCATTTAGGATTTTCAAAATCACTAGCATCATTTATATAAATCATTTCGTGTGCTATATTATCCAAGTAATTATCATTCAGAATCTGCACAAACTCATCGGCAAAATAATTTATTTCGTCAATTTCGTCCACTTCATAAATGCTTTTAGGGAAGTCGGAAGTATCGCCGTCACCGGGAGGGGTATCCTGCGGCGGCACGTCTTCGGGCGGAATGTCTTCCGGCGGAGCGGGATCGGTGGGTAAGTCGGGGTCTGTGGGCAGGTCGGGATCTATTACGGGGTCGTCGGGCACGATAACGTCGTCCCAGTAGTCGTCATCGTTTTCGTTTGAATTGTCCGGGTTATCGGTATCCGAAGAAGGGGGTTCGGTCTGTCCTGGAGTTGTGGGATCTGCGTCGTCATCGCCGCCGAAAAAGCACGCGGCAAAGGAGAATATTACGCACAGTATAAGGCATAAAGTTATGCCGGTTAAGACAATGCGTTTAAAATTTTTATTAATGCTTGCGGGGGGGGGTAGCCCTGTCTGAAGAATAGTTGTTTTGCATAAGAGCACCTCTTTTTAATTAGTTTTTCACTTACATTATAGCACGGCTAATATGAAATTCAACAAAAAAGCCGTGATATTCCCGAAAAAATTTTCCGTACACGCCGCCGCAGGACAAAAAATTGCATTTTATAAGCAATATATGTTATAATATTCCCGTGCCCGCAGGCGTCAGGGAATATTTTTATCGGGTTGCCGGCGGGTAAATAAAAAACGGCGGTGCGGTTATGATACTTTACGCATTGGAAGCAAAGGACAATTGCGGCAAGTCCACTACGCTTAAAAAGTTGCTTCTCCACCTTTTGGAAAGCGGGGCGGCGCCCCTTACCGACGTGAGCAAATCACAGCTCAAAGGTCAACTTCTTGCCGAAAGGCGCGCACGCATTTCGGGCGAGGAATACGAAACGCAGGACATTACGGCGATATTGGACGTGGCGGGCACAAAGGTGGGCATTGCCACGGACGGTTCCACGCCGGAAGCGACGGGCGACGCTGTCAATCTTTTCCGCGACAGCGGTTGCAAGGTGTGCTTTTTCGCCGTGCGTTCAAAAGGCGCGGTGCAGGCGATGCTGAACGAATACGCGCGGTATAACACCGTTTACCGCGTGGAAAAGGCGGTGCTTTTCGGCGCGGAGCAATTCCCCGACTGCAACAGGTACATAGAAGAGTTGAACGCCTGGCAGGCAAGCCGTCTTTACGACTTTTGCCGAAGCGAATTAAACGCCTGATATGCTGGCGGTTTTTGTAATCGTCATATTATTCGCCACCTGCGCGGGGGCTACCTGCGGCATGGGCGGCGGAGTTATAATAAAACCCGTTCTGGACGCGCTCAGTCCCATGAGCGCGTTTCAGATAAATTTCACCTCGTCCATGTGCGTGCTCGTCATGGCGCTTTCTTCCCTTGTAAAGCACTTATTTCAAAAAAAAGTCTTCGCATATCCCCACCGCGGTCGCGGCGGCTTGCGGAGCTTTTGCCGGCGGCGTGGCGGGCGAGTTTATCTTTGAAGCGGTGGAAAACGCCGCAGGGTCGGTACTCGGCGAAAATGCCGACGCGCTTATCAAAATAATTCAGAATTCCGTGCTGGCGTTGCTCCTTGTCGGCGTGCTTGTCTATATGCTCCTGCGCAAAGAAAAGGGCGTATATCTCCCCTCGGTGGCAACGACGATAAAGGCGTTCGCCGCCTGTTGCGTGCTCGGCGTAATCTCCACCTTCCTGGGCATAGGCGGAGGTCCTATCAACGTGTGCGTGCTCTGCCTCGTTTTGCGCACGGATACGAAGGAAGTCACTTTCTACTCCCTTTTAACCGTCATGTTCGCGCAGGTGGCAAAGCTGTTCAAACTCGCCGTCACGGGCGGTTTCACTTCAAACGTCATTCTGGACGTAAATCTGGAGTGGTGGGCGCTCGTAATAATGATAGCCGCCGCCGTGATAGGCGGACTGCTCGGCGCCGTACTCAATAAGCGCCTTTCTTCAAAAGCCGTCAACCGCATCTATTACGCCGTTATCGGAATAGTAATCGCGCTGAATATCTACAATATAATTTACAATGCGGTGACACTGTAAAACGCTTTTAATATTTATTTGTAATTATTGTCCGCTTATAACTTCCTGCATAAAATCAAGCGTGGCGGCGATTACTTCGTCCTGAATTTCCCGTTTATCGCGTACTGTCCCGCCGCCGTCCAAAAGGCTGGATGTGCCGTAGCACATATGCCCCGCGTCTTGCAGAGTAATAAATTCGCAACTCTCGTTCATGCGGCTTTTTGCCGCGTTTTGCATAGACTGCGAAAGGACGTTATCGTTTTCCGCCTCAAAATATATTGTCGGCATATCCTTGTCCGACATGGTAAAGTCGTTGGAGATAAGGGGAGAAAACAGCACCACGCCGCGCGTAGAAGACAGATTTTCGCACGCTCTTCTCACCGCCGCGCCGCCGCCCTGCGAATGTCCGCCGATAAAGTAATTTTGCGTTCCAAGCGCGGAGAAACCTTCTTCGTTTTCCGAATACAAAAGGTCGGGGAAGGGGTTGGACGGCACATAGACGGCAATGCCTGCTTTTGCTATCGCCGTCATTATATAGTCGTAGTTGTCCGTGCTCATGGCGGTGCCGAGGTAGAAGATAAAACCCCATGTTACGTTCTTTGCCTGAGGGGAATACAGCCTGCCGTCGTCTTCGTCGGAAATTTCCACTTCGTAGTTATTCCGCGTAAGGTCGGTATAGTCCGCCGCCGGCTTTTCCGTGCACGCGCATAAGGCAAAAAGCAAAGCAAGCGCAAGCGCCGCCGTCGTTATCGCCTTTAATACAGTCCGTCTGCCCGCGCTCATAATCTGCTTTTGAAATCGTCGTAGGAAAAGGTTCTTACCGTCACAAGTTCTCCGTCCGATTTTCTGTACAAAATATCTGGCAGGGGCGTGCCGTTAAAGGTGTTCGTCTTTACCATGGTGTAAAGCGCCATATCCAGGAAGGTCACCCTGTCGCCTATGCGCAGGGGCGTATCAAAGGAATAGTCGCCTATGACGTCGCCGGCAAGACAGGTGTTGCCCGCAAGGCGGTAGGTGTACTTTTTTTCGCCGGGCTGACCCGAATCAAGCACGGGCGGACGGTAGGGCATTTCCAGCACGTCGGGCATATGGCAGGCGGCGGAAGTATCCAGAACGGCTATATCTATGCCGTTGCTTACTATGTCCAGCACCGTGCCATTAAGTTCGCCCGCGTTCAGCACGACCGCTTCGCCCGGCTCCAGGTAGACTTGCACGCCGTATGTGTCCTGCAAGCGCCGCACGGTCTTTTCCAAAAGGGGAATATCGTAGTCGGGGCGGGTTATGTGGTGTCCGCCGCCCAGATTCAGCCACTTTACGCGGTGCAGATATTTTCCGAATTTTTCTTCCAGCGCTTCAACGGTCTTTGCAAGCGCGTCGCTGTTTTGTTCGCACAGCGTGTGCATATGGAAGCCGTCCAGAAGTTCAAGCGCGCCCTCGTCGAAGTCGCGCGCTCTTACGCCCATGCGCGAGCCGGGCGAGCAGGGGTCGTATATGGCGTGGTCCTGCGTGGAACATTCGGGATTCAGCCTCAGTCCCACGCCCTTGCCGCGCGCTTTCGCCGCCGGGGCGTACTTTTTCAGTTGCGCCATGCTGTTGAACACGAACTCGTCCGCAATATCCAAAAGCTGCTCAAAGTCCCCGCGCTTGTAGGCGGGCGAAAATACGTGCACTTCGCCCGGGAAGTGCTCCTTTCCCAGCTTTGCCTCGTAAAGTCCGCTGGCGGTGGTTCCGTCCAGATACTTTGCTATAAGCGGATAAGTGGCGTAGCAGGAATAAGCCTTTTGCGCAAGCAAAATTTTGCACCCCGTGTTATCCTTCACCCTTTTGAGGATTTCAAGGTTGCGCAAAAGGTTTTTTTCGTCGATGATAAAGCAGGGCGTGCGCATCAGTCCACCAGAGTGGGATTGTCTTCTATCTGCCAGGGCAGGCCGTATTTGTTCAGCGCGTCCATATAGGGATCGGGGTCGAACTGTTCCACCGTGTAAACGCCGGGGGTCGTCCACTTGCCCGTGACCATCATAAGCGCGCCTATCATTGCGGGCACGCCCGTGGTGTACGCCACCGCCTGCGAGCCGACTTCCTTATAACATTCTTCGTGGTCGCAGATATTGTAAATGTACGCGCGCTTTTCCTTGCCGTCCTTTTTGCCCGTGAAGATACAGCCGATATTCGTCTTGCCTTTGGTGCGCGGACCGAGCGAAGCGGGGTCGGGCAACAGAGCTTTCAGGAACTGAATGGGCACAATCTCGCGCCCTTCGAACATGACGGGTTCGGTGGAGAGCATACCCACGTTTTCCAGACACTTCATGTGCGTGAGATAGCTTTGACCGAAGGTCATGAAAAAGCGTATGCGCTTTACGCCCTTTATGTTATTTGCAAGGCTTTCAATCTCCTCGTGGTGGAGCAGGTACATATCCTTTTCGCCCACGCCGTCGAAGTTGTATTCGCGCTTTATGCTCATGGCGGGCACTTCCACCCATTTGCCGTTCTCCCAATAGGAGCCGGGAGCGGAAACTTCGCGCAGATTTATTTCGGGGTTGAAGTTGGTTGCAAACGGATAGCCGTGGTCGCCGCCGTTGCAGTCGAGAATATCTATCGTGTCAATGCTGTCGAACAGGTGCTTTTGAGCGTATGCGCAGTAAGCCTGCGTAACGCCGGGGTCGAAGCCCGAGCCGAGCAGGGCGGTGAGTCCCGCCTTTTTGAACTTATCCATATATTCCCATTGATAGGAATAGTCGAAGTAGGCGGAAAAGCCCTCCTTTTCACAGCGCTCTTCATACCTCTTGCGCCACTTCGGGTCGTTTGTGTCCTCCGGCTCGTAGTTTGCCGTGTCCATATAGTTTACGCCGCACTTTAAGCACGCGTCCATTATCGTAAGATCCTGATAGGGCAGGGCTATATTCATGACAAGGTCGGGTTTGTAGGAGTTTATCAGCCCGCAAAGCTCGTCCACGTTGTCCGCGTCCACCCTAGCGGTGCTTATTTTCGTCTTTGTCCTGCCTTCCAGCTTTTTCTTCATGTCGTCGCATTTGGATTTGGTGCGGCTTGCGATACATATCTCCGTGAACACGTCGTCCACCTGACAGCACTTCTGTATTGCCACCTGCGCCACGCCTCCGCAGCCGATTATAAGAACCTTTGCCATATTAAACCTCCTTGTTTTCGAGAGCAATCAGCATCTCGCGTATTATCTTGCATGCCGCCGCGGTCGAAACTCCGCTTTGGTCGTAGTGGGGCGAAAGTTCGTTTACGTCGCAACCCACGATATTTGCCTTTTTGCATACCTGCGTAGCCGCCTTCCTCAATTGCTCGAAAGTGACTCCGCCCGGTTCGGGAGTGCCCGTGCCGGGGAAACAGGACGGGTCGAGCACGTCCAGGTCCAGCGTGAAGTATACGGGAACGCCCTTTAACTTTTCAAGCGTTTCGCCAAGCCCTTCAAAGTCGAAAAGGCGGGTTGTGACTTTCCCTTTTCCCCACGCAAATTCGCTCTTATCGCCCGAACGTATTCCGAACTGGAAAATTTTACCGTCACCGACAAGGTCGTAACAGCGGTGCAGTACGCACGCGTGGGAGAGCTTTACGCCCAGATAGTCGTCCCGAAGGTCCGCGTGCGCGTCAAAGTGTATTATGTGCACGTCAGGATATTTCTCCCATACCGCCCTGAAAGCGCCCAGCGTCACCAGGTGTTCGCCGCCTATCATGAAGGGGATTTTTCCGTCCTTCAAAATACTGCCCGCACGCTTTTTTATCGCTTTTAGGGTGGCTGTGGCTTCTCCTATCGGCAGTTCCAGTTCCCCGCTGTCGAAAACGCGGCAGTCGGATAAGTCGGCGTCCTGGTAGGGGCTGTACGTTTCCAGCCCGAAGGAATCGCGCCTTATCGCGCCGCCGGCAAAGCGGGTGCCGGGGCGGAAGGACGTGGTACCGTCGAAGGGCGAGGAAAACAGCACTATATCCGCGTCCTTATATTTACAATCGCACGCCATAAAGGCGTCAGTCTGCATGTTCAACATTGCTCAGCAGCTCCTCTACGTATGCGGGGATATAAAACGCCCCTTTGTGCAAAGTCGTGGTATAGTATTTGCATTTTATGCCGCGCGCGTTCCACTTTTTTTCGTCAAGGTCGCGCAGCGGGTGGTATTTTTTGGAAGCGAATCCGAACAGCCAGTGCCCCGAAGGGTAGCTGGGAATATGCGCCTGGTACACTTTTGCTTTGGGGAAGGATTCCACGATGCGCTTGTGCGCGCGCTGGCAGGCAATCGCGTCCTCCGCGTAAAAGGGGCTTTCGTGCTGGTTGACCATAATGCCGTCTTCGCGCAGGGCCTTGTAGCAGTTGCCGTAAAATTCGCGGGTGAAAAGTCCTTCTCCCGGTCCGAACGGGTCGGTGGAGTCCACTATTATAAGGTCGTAGGCGTCCTTTTTGGTGCGCACGAATTTCAGTCCGTCTTCAAAGTGCAGGCTCACCCTGGGGTCGTCGAAGGCGCAGGCGGTAAAGGGCAGATATTCCCTGCACACGCGCGTAACTTCCTCGTCTATCTCCACCAGGTCGATATGTTCTATATCGCCGTATTTGACAAGTTCGCGGATAACTCCGCCGTCGCCGCCGCCGATGACGAGTATATCCTTTGCGTGCTGGTGTACGGCAAGGGGGACGTGTGTTATCATCTCGTGATAGATGAACTCGTCCTTTTCCGTAAGCATCATATAGCCGTCAAGCACCAAAAATCTGCCGAATTCGGGCGAATCGAACACGTCTATGCGCTGGAATTCGCTCCTGCCCGAGTACACCTGCTTATCCACGCGGATGGAAAGTTTAACGTTGGGCGTATGCATTTCAGAAAACCAGTATTCCATATCAAACTCCTTTTAGCACGTTCAGCCTTGTAATGTCGGCGTCTTCCGGGCCGGTCATGGAACAGCCCTTGTCCTTGGCGTATCTTATATAGTCGAGTATCTGCGGCGTAATCTTCTCCCCGGGCGCGAGTATGGGTATGCCGGGAGGGTAGCACATTACGAATTCGCTGCAAATCCTGCCCGACGTTTCTTCTATGGGCAGGGAAATTTTGTCCGCGTAAAACGCTTCCTGCGGCGACACCACAACGACGGGGTCGATGTATTCCTGCTTCATAAGTCCCGCCTTGTCGCGCCTGAACCGCCTGCGTATCTCCGCTAAGGCGCCGATGAGCCTTTCTATCTCGCGGGGACGGTCGCCTATCGAGATGTAGGCTAGCAGGTTGCCCAAATCGCCGAATTCCGCCTGAATGTCGTATTCGTCGCGCAAAAGCGAGTAGACTTCTATGCCCGCAAGTCCCACGTTCAGCGTGTTTATCGAAAGTTTTGTTTCGTCAAAGTCGAATATGCTGTCGCCGTTGATCAGTTCCCTGCCGTAAGCGTAGTAGTCGCCTATTTCGTTCACTTCGTCGCGGGCGTATCTTGCAAGGCGCATTACACGCGCAAAGGCGTCTTTGCCGCGGAGCGCCAGATTCCTGCGCGAAATATCCAGTGAAGAAAGCAGGAGGTAGGACGCGCTCGTCGTCTGCGTAAGGTTTATTATCTGCCTTACGTAGCCTTCGTGCATGGAAGGGCCGGTGAGCAGTATGGAACTTTGCGTAAGACTGCCGCCCGACTTGTGCATGGAAACCGCTGCCATATCCGCGCCCGCCGCCATGGCGGAAACGGGCATATCCTCGCCGAAATAAAAGTGCGTGCCGTGCGCTTCGTCCACTATGCACAGCATATTGTGCTCGTGCGCCAGCTTTACTATCTCCCTGAGGTTGGAGCAAATGCCGTAATATGTGGGGTTGTTTACCAAAACCGCTTTGGCGTCCGGGTTGGCGAGAATGGCTTTTTTCACGCCCTCAACGCCCATGCCCAGCGATATGCCCAGATTGTCGTCGCATTCGGGGTCTACGTACACGGGCAGGGCGCCGTTAAGCACCATCGCACCCATGACGCTGCGGTGCACGTTGCGCGGCAGAATTATCTTTTCGCCCTTTTTGGATACGGCAAGCACCATACTCTGCACGGCGGAAGTTGTTCCGCCCACCATCAAAAAGGCGTGCGCTGCGCCGAAAGCCTCCGCCGCCAGCTCTTCCGCGTCCTTTATGACGGAGACGGGGTGACACAGAAAGTCCAGACATTTCATGGAATTGACGTCCAGATTCATGCACCGCTCGCCCAGAAGGGCGGTGAGTTCGGGATTGCCGCGCCCGCGCTTGTGCCCCGGTACGTCGAAAGGCACCATGCGCATGGACTGCAAGTTTTCCAGCGCCTCGTAGATGGGCGCGCGCTCTTGTGAAAGTTTTTTCATCTCAGTACACGTTCCTGCCGCTGAAAATTTCTATCATCTCGCGGCGCAGATTGTTCATTATCTCCAGCCTGAGCCTGGGCGGAAGTTCGTATACGTCCGTCTTGAACAGGTAGTTTTGCAGATTGATGTCCTTCACCATCATCTTGGTGTGGAATATATTCGCCCCGTACACGTTTATATCCACCGCGTCGTAACGCGAAAGTATGTTGTCGGACACATAATCCTGTATGCTGGTCACCTTGTGGTCCATGAACAGCTTTTTGCCGTCCACGTCGCGCGTAAAGCCGCGCACGCGGTAGTCCATGGTTATTATGTCGGAATCGAACGAGCTTATCAGATAATCCAGCGTGGAAAGGGGCGTTATCTCGCCGCAGGTGGCGACGTCTATATCCACGCGGAAGGTGGCAAGCGAAGTTTCGGGGTGGTATTCGGGATAGGTGTGCACGGTGACGTGGCTTTTGTCAAGGTGCGCCAGCTGTGTTTCGCCCGCGGGCTTCATAGAACCTTCGGCAATGAGTATGGTTACGGAAGCGCCCTGGGGGTCGTAGTCCTGTTTGGCTATGTTCAGCACCTTTGCGCCTATCATGTCCGTAAGGGTGGTGAGGATATTGGTAAGGCGTTCGGAGTTATACTGCTCGTCGATGTATGCGATATAATCGCGCTGTTCGCGCGCGGTTTTCGCGTAACATACGTCGTATATGTTAAAGCTCAGCGACTTGGTCAGGTTGTTGAACCCGTATAACTTCATCTTATCTTCCATTTTTCCTCCGACAAAAAGGGCGATATGCCTAAGCATACCGCCCGTAATAATCGTTATAGTGCACAATGCTCCTACGGATAACAGAGTCTATATAGCAAATACTTACTTTTACTACTCTTATTGTTACAAGCGGTTTGTACGCGCCCAGGCGGCGTACACGGTTATCAAGTAACCAACTTATAAGGGATCGGTTTCCCGATACAATAAGGCAACGCGTGTTGCTGTTCGGCAGTGGACCCGGCTGTCCGTATGGCCTTGACCCCGAAGGGTGGTCCGTAGTTATTTGCATGGATACTCTGCAAGGGCGCGGCCCTTTCATATCCGATGGTAGCTTCATTGTAAAGCATAAATTTTCAAATGTCAATTACTTTCCCGAAAATAGCGCGTATAAAATGAAAAAGTACCGCCCTTCCCGGGCGGTGTGTAAAGAAAATGGCGGATGGCGGGGCGTCTTGTGAAAAAATTGTGAAAATTACACGTTAATTTACCTTGCCGCGCTTGCATTTTCCGCCCTCAGTAATATAAAATTATTAAGACAGGCAATATTTTTTTCGGCGCGCGGCGGCGCGGCAATATGAATACGCTGGTCACTCAAATAAACTTCGCGGAGGTGGCTTATGGCGTCTATCAAAGAACAATTCAGACAGATCAAACCCGCAAACTTCTTCTTTCTCACCATTGCGGGTATAATAAACGCGGTGGGCGTAACGCTTTTTCTCGCGCCCGAAGCGGTGAACTTGTACGACAGCGGCTTTTCCGGCACTTCCATTCTGCTGGGCAATCTGACGGAAAACGTCGGTATGAATATGAGTATCTGGCTCATTATTCTCAACGTGCCGTTTTTCTTGCTCGGACTAAAAAAAATGGGCGTGCCGTTCATAGCGTATTCCCTCTATACCATAGGCGTGTACTCGCTGTTTTCCTGGTGTTTCCAGACGGGATTTCATATCGTGTTCCCCGACGGCGGCTCCCCCGTTGCGGGCAGCGACAAACTGCTGTGCGCCATCTTCGGCGGACTCATATCCGGTATAGGCAGCGGCACTACCATACGTTTCGGCGGAGCAATAGACGGCGTTGAAGTCATGGCGGTAATGTTTTCCAAGCGGATAGGCATGACGGTGGGCACGTTCGTGATGAGTTACAACGTGATTTTCTACATAGTGGCGGGAGTCGTCACCAAAAGCTGGGAAGCGCCGCTTTATTCCGTAATCGCCTACGCGGTGGGACTTAAAGCGGTGGACTTTATGGTTGACGGTTTCGATAAGGCGAAAACGGCGTTCATCATTACGGATAAATACGACGAAATGGCAAGCCTTTTGAGTGAGGAATTCGGGCGCGGCGTCACCAAGATGGACGCGGAGGGATATTACTCCAAACAGCCCAAAACGGTGCTTTACTGCGTGGTGAACAGGTTCGAGGTGAACAAACTCAAACAGATAGTCACAAGCGTGGATCCCAACGCGTTTATGGTGATAAACGACGTTACGGACAGCCTTGGCAGTTCGCTCAAATTCGGCAAAAGAAAGGCGGTCGTGGAGCGCAGAAAAAAGCGCGGCGAAAAGCTGGAAGAGATGAAAGAGCGCATATTCGAAGGCGAAGGAAAGGATGTAAATTCCGACATGGACGATTCTCCGGCGGCGCATAACAAAGGGGAAGACGAAGGCGGAAAAAATAATGCGGAATAGTCTTATCTTTGTCCGCAAAATGTGTTACAATGTAAAAGAGGAATGAGAACATGAGAATTTCGCAGTTGTTTGAAAAGAAAAAGGCGGTATATTCTTTCGAGATATTTCCGCCCAAAGCCAGCGACGATATAAGCAAGATATACTCCACACTTGAGAGTATAAAGGATATTGCGCCCGATTACGTGTCCGTGACTTACAGCGCGGGCGGGAGCAGGAATTCGCGCACGGCGGAGATAGCCGACCTGCTTAAAAACAGATACGGCATGGAGCCGCTTGCGCACCTCACCTGCGTGAACTCCACCATGGGCGAAGTGGAAGAGGCGATAGACAAGCTGAACAAAATTGGCGTGGAAAACATACTCGCCCTGCGCGGCGACAGGATAGAGGGGCAGGAAAGGGGAGAATTCAATTACTGCACCGACCTGATTCCCGTAATAAAGCGGCTTTCAAACGCCGATATAGGCGCGGCGTGCTATCCCGAAGGGCACCCCGAAAGCAGGAATATGGTGGAAGACATACGCAACTTGAAAAAGAAGGTGGATCTGGGCGTAACGCACCTGAATACGCAGTTGTTCTTCGACAACGACGTCTTTCTGAATTTTATGGATAAAGTGCGCCTTGCGGGCATAGACGTGCCCGTGCAGGCGGGCATAATGCCGCTTGTGAAAAAGTCGCAGTTCGGCGGAATAGTGCGCATGACCGGCGCGGGGATCCCCACCAAGATAGCGCGTATGTACGCCCGTTTCGCCGACGATCCGCAGTCGCTGGAAGACGCGGGCGTGGCTTACGCCACCGACCAGATAATAGACCTTTTGTCCGCGGGCGTGCAGGGCATACACCTCTACATAATGAACAACGCGAGGGTGGCGCGCAGGATAACGGAAAACATAAAACCCATTCTGGACAGGATAAACGGTGAAGACAGATCTTAAAGAGGCGCTGAGATATATGGGCGTAAAGGGCGCGCCCGACCCCGCCACGCTGGCTTTGGCAAAGCAGGCGGAAGAGGAAGTGAACGCACACGCCAAAGTGCGCTCGGTATATAAGCTGTTCGACATAAACGTGAGCGAAGAAGGCGGATTCGTCGAGCTTGCCGGAACGGGCGTAAAGCTGGAAGGAAAGCACCTTTCCCGCCATTTGCGCGACTGCCGCCGGGCGTATCTGCTTGCGGCGACGCTGGGTTTTGAAATGGAAAAAAGGGTGAACTATCTGATGAACACTCGCCCCGCGCTCGGAGTGGCAACGGACGCAATGTGCACTTCCGCCCTCGAATGCGCGCTTGACGACCTGTGCGAAGATTTGCAAAAGCAGTGCGGGAAAAAGCTGAAAACGCGTTTTTCCTGCGGCTACGGCGATTTCCCTCTTTCCGCGCAAAAGGACATGGTGAATCTGCTGGATACGGGCAGGAAGATAGGCGTATTTTTATCGGAAAGCATGATGCTTGCGCCGCAGAAGTCGGTTACGGCGGTAGCCGGCGTAACCGACGCGCCCGGGGCGGACGGCGGCGGCTGCAGGGCGTGCGGAAAGAGCGACTGCGCATTCAGAAAGGAGAGCAAATGAACTTCATCGAATACATAAAGGACAATATCGTAATTCTGGACGGCGCGCTGGGCACGCAGTTCCAGTCAAAGGGCATGCCCGCGGGCAAAAGCCCCGAATATTACAACATAGAAGACCCCGCGCTGGTGGAGGAGATACACCGCGGCTATGTGCAGGCGGGCAGCGACGTCATATACACCAACACTTTCGGCGCGAACAGGGTCAAGTTGGGCGACGGTAAGAAAGTGGCGGAGCTTGTTTCCGCGGCGGTGGAGATAGCGCGGCGCGCGGCGGACGGCAAATTCGTCGCCCTGGATATAGGACCCACGGGCGCGCTTTTGGAACCGCTGGGCAGTATGACGCAGGAAGAGGCGTACGATATATTTGCCGAGATAGTAAAGGCGGGGAGCGGAGCCGACCTTATAGTAATAGAAACCATGGCCGACCTTGCCGAACTCAGGGCGGCGCTTCTTGCCGCGCGGGAAAATTCCACGCTTCCCGTGATGTGCAGTATGACCTTTGAAGAGGGCGGCAGGACGTTTACGGGCGTGAGCGCGGAGGCATTCGCGCTGACGGCTTCCCCCTTAGCGGACGTTATCGGCGTGAACTGTTCGCTGGGACCGGATAAGATTCTGCCCATCATGAAGAGGATAGCTTCGCACACGGTAAAGCCGCTTTTCATCAAGGCGAACGCGGGACTTCCCGACGAAAACATGAACTATTCGGTAGGCGCGCGCGAGTTCGCCGCAATGTATAAGGAGTATCTGGAAATCGGCGTGAATATATTGGGCGGCTGTTGCGGCACGACCCCCGGATATATTGCGGAGATAAAAAAGATTGCAAAAGGGAAAAAGCCTAAGGCGCGTAAAGTCAAGGTGCCCGCGGCTGTTTGCAGCGCGAGCGAAGTGGTGTATCTGGACAGGGTGCGCGTTATAGGCGAGCGGATAAATCCCACGGGCAAAAAGGCGATGAAGGAAGCGCTGCTCAAAGGCGATATGGGCTATGTGGCGGCGCGCGCGATAGAGCAGGTTGAAGCGGGCGCGGACATACTCGACGTGAACGCGGGCGTGCCGGGGATAGACGAAAAAACCGTGCTTTGCCAAATGGTGAAGCGCATACAGTCGGCGGTGGAAGCGCCCCTGCAGATAGACTGCGGCAAGCCGGATGCGATAGAGGCGGCGTTACGCGCCGTGAGCGGCAAGGCGATAGTAAATTCGGTGAACGCTGAAGAGGGCAGTCTTAATTCCATTCTGCCCGTGGTCGCAAAATACGGCGCGGCGGTAGTGGGGCTTGCCGTAGACGAGAGGGGCATTCCCTCCACCGTGGAAGGGCGGCTGGAAAACGCGCGCAAGATAATAAAGCGCGCAAAGGAGGCGGGTATTCCCGAACAGGATATCTATATCGACTGCCTTACCCTTACCGTGAGCGCGGAACAAAACCAGGCGCTGAATACGCTGGAAGCGGTCAGGCGGATAAGAGAAGAATACGACGTGCACGCGGTGCTGGGGGTGAGCAATATCTCCTTCGGACTGCCCGCAAGGGGCGCGATAAACTCTTCCTTCCTTACTTTGGCTATGCAGGCGGGGCTTGACCTTCCGATAATCAACCCCAACATTCCCGAAATGATGGCGGCGGTGAGGGCGTTCAACGTGCTCACCTGCGCGGACAAAGGCTGCGCGGAATGGGTGGAGAGATACGCGCAGGCGGCAGTCCCCGCGGCGGAAGCCACGGATATAAATAAGGATATATATTATTATATTTCCAAGGGTCTGCCGCAGGCGGCGGAACTCACGCGCGAAAAGCTGAACGCAATGCAGCCGCTGGAAGTTATAGACGAACTGCTTATCCCCGCATTGAACAGGGTGGGCGACGATTACGAAAAAGGCGTAATTTTCCTGCCCCAGCTCATCTCGGCGGCAGAGGCGGCAAAGCTGTGCTTCGAAGAGGTGAAGTCGCGCATAAAGGGCGGCGGAATAGGCAAGGGGGATATAGTGCTTGCCACCGTATTCGGCGACGTGCACGACATAGGCAAGAACATAGTAAAAACCGTACTTGAAAATTACGGTTACAACGTGATAGATCTGGGCAAAAACGTACCGCCGCAGACGGTCGTGGAAGCGGTAAAAAAAGGGAATATCCGCCTGTGCGGACTTTCCGCGCTCATGACCACCACGGTGGAGAACATGAAAAAGACGATAGAGCTTTTGCGCGAAAACTGCCCCGGCTGCAAAATTATGGTGGGCGGAGCGGTGCTTACGGAGGAATATGCGGAAAAAATAGGCGCGGACAAATACTGTAAAGACGCCGCCGCAAGCGCGCGTTACGCGGAAGAAGTGTTTAACTCCATAAAGTAGTTATATTATTTCACAATCTATATTCGGCGGTTTTTCAGCCGCCGTTTTTTTACCCCTGCAGGCGGTTTTGCGCCTGTTTATATGTAAAAGTTTGGCAGGGGTTATTTTGCGCAAAAGCGCGGTAAACGGGGCAAAGAGCAGAGTAAAGGTTATCGCGTTGCACACAATCTGCGTTATGTAAAAGCTCGCTCCGCGGACGTAGATTATCGCAAATCTGCTCCAGAAGTTTTCGTGGAAGCCCGTAAACAGTCCCGTATCTATCAGGGACGAGAGCACGCCGAAAAGGGTGGTCATAACGCACGCCGTAAGCGTTATGACGATTCGGCTTTTTACTTTCAGCCTGCCGAATACGGCGAACAAGAGGGTGAGGGCGGGCCAGTAGATAAAGTAAAGCACTACCCAGCCGCCCGCGCCCCAGATGAGTATCTCCACCCCGCAGAACACGAAGGAAGCCAGCACTCCCGAAAGTCCGAAACAGTAGCCGTATGCGGCAAGAAGCAGAGAAACTATCTCCACGTTCGGAATGGCGGCGAGAGCCGTTTTCCCCGCCGTGACCGTGGCGGCGCATACCGCCACGTAGGCTATCTGCAGGGCGGAAAGTTTTGCCGTTTTCGCGTTTATTTTCACCATGTGGTATAGGTTATTATTATAACGCAGCCGCCAGTTATCGTCATCTGGCTTGCGCCCACGCCCGAATTGGTGTATTCTTTGCCTTCATAGGTGAATGTGCTTGCCCATTCGGATACGTCCACGTCCTTTTCCACGGAAGTATAGATATATATGGAGCGGCGCGCCTGCAAATCTTCCGTAAGCTCGCCTATCTGCGTAAGGTATGAGCCGTAGCCGCTGTCCGAACTCGTGTAGGTGAGTTTGTCCTGCAATTTAAGGCTTTCTATCACGTTCATAAGCCCCGTGTTTTCGTTGTAGGACATGGCGTTGAGGTCCACTTCGAACACCTGCGTGTAGTCCGCTCCGTCGGTAAGTACGAGCGTCATACTGTCGCCCGAAACGCTTCCGTCAATGCACGCAACGGGTGCGATCACGCATACGCACAGTATCGCGGCAAGCGCGAATATCTTGAAAAATTTCTTCATAAAAACTCCTTTGTGCCGTCCGGCACTGTTTATTTGCAATAAAAAAACTCCGCAATTGCGGAGTATGCAGGAAAAACGTGCGCAAAGAAAAACGCCGCTCCTTCGCCCTCCGCAAAGTGCTTTTACAAGTTGCGGGCAGGTCTCCTGGCTTAAGGTTTTCCTCGCGCTCGCCTTCCCGTGTTAAAAAACACAGTGGCTTTCCGGCAAATATATATGATGCCTTTGAGCGCTCGTATTTACAAAAACACCTTCGCAACGCTTTTATCGCTAACTTTTCTTGTATGTTTACGATAAAAGCGCTGTGGAGATATTTTTATAAAAACCCAACTCGTCCGAGAGCGGAGAGGAGCGCAAACGATTTTATCTATCCACACTCTCTTCCTCATATCGGACGAATATGTATTTGCGAAAATGATGACACAGCGAATTTTAGCGTATAGATTTTCGGGCGGATTTCCGCAACACCGAACGAAGTCGTAGCAGCGCTACGTCGAGTGAGGCGTTGCGGAAAGGCGCCGAAAAGATGACGATAAAAGCGCTGTGGAGACATTTTCGCAAATACCTGACACAGTAGCGGGGGCTGCCTCGGATTTTCACCGATGTTCCCTTTTAATGCCGTGGTGCGGCAACCGTGCAACTTTATTCGGTTAAGCACATTATACAGGTAACGCATGGCAAAGTCAATAAATTTTTAGAAAGGGCGTGATAAGCGCGCTCTGTTGGACGGCTGTAAGAAAATTGTAAGAAAGTTTTCATAACGCGGAAAGAAACGGGCGGTACAATATAATTGCAAAAGCAAAAAAGGAGGCTTTCAGATGGGTGTTATCATAGCGCTTACCGGCGGCAGCGGACATATGGGAACAGCCGTAACCAAACAGCTGAAAACGCTGAAAGGCGTGGACGAGATAAGATTTTTACTGCTTAACCACAGGCGCGAGCACAGGTTTTTCGCAAAGGCGAAAAGGGGCGCCGCGTGCCGCATGACCGCGGTATACGGAAATATATCGGATAAAGAAAAGGTCAGAAGTTTTGTGGAGGGCGCGGATTACGTCATCAATCTGGCGGCGGTCATTCCCCCTCATTCGGACAAGGATCCGCAGGCGAGCTACGAGTGCAACTGGATAGGGGCGAAAAATATCGCGGACTGCGTATACGAGGCAAATCCGCAACCCAAACTGATACACTGTTCCACGGTGGCGCTTTACGGTCACCGCAACTACCTGCATCCCTGGGGCAGGGTGGGCGATCCCCTGCTTGTTTCCCCGTTCGACAACTACGCCGCGCACAAGAAAAAGGGTGAAAGATACGTCATGGAAAGGGGGATAAAGACGTGGGCGGTACTGCGCCAGACGGGTATGCTTTATAAGAATCTGCTCTTTTGCAACCTGGACGACGGGCTTATGTTCCACACCTGTCTGAACGTTCCGCTGGAATGGGTGAGCGATACCGACAGCGGCAGACTTATCCGCAATATCATAGAAAAGGATATGGCAGGGGAGTGCGGCGGCTTCTGGCTTAAATGCTACGACATAGGCGGCGGCGAGGGCAACCGCAATACCGGCTTTGAAACGTTCGATGACTGCTTCAAGGAACTGGGGCTGGACACCAAAAAGGTGCTTTCCCCAGAATGGCACTCCATACGCAACTTCCACGGTATATGGTTTGAAGACAGCGGCGTTCTGGAAAAAATGTTCCGTTTTCAACACGACAAGGCGACCACTTACTGGAAGGAAGTGTTCGATTCCCGTCCCTTCTTCCGTCTTGCAAAGATAATGCCGGAAGGTCTTATCTCGCGTATGTTCATAAAAAGGCTGCTTAAAGACTACAACGCGCCGCGCAAGTGGATAAAGGACGGCGAAAAGGGACTTATCAAGGCGTACTTCGGCGCTACGCTCAACGTGGACTGCCTTATCACCGACTGGAAAGATTATCCTCTTCTTGCCGAAGGCAGAGTTGTGGGAGGCAATGCGGACTACAACGCCATGCGCGACGTGAACAACGTAAAGGCGATGGGTATGCACCTTAACCACGGTTACGACGAGGATAAGCCTGATTGCGAACTTGATATAGAGGATATGAAGGAGGCGGCGCGCTTCCGCGGCGGCGAATGTATATCGGAAAGTATGGTCAAAGGCGACTTGTATACGCCGTTAAAATGGCGTTGCCACGACGGACACGAATTCACCGCCTCGCCCTATACGGTAATAAAGGCGGGGCACTGGTGCGAAGAGTGCGAGCCGCTGGGGCAGTGGGACTTTGACAGACAGGCGAAATTTTCGCCCTTCTATGCCCAGGTGTGGTACGACACGCACGCCAGGGGTGAAAAGTACGTCTATTATTACGATGAAAACGGCAGGGCGACGTTCAGGACGTTCGAGTGAGGACTATGATGGAAGAAAAGAAAAAAAGTGTGGGTATATACTGCTTTTCCGCGACGGGAAACACCCTAAGAGTGTGTAAACTGATTAAGGAGCAATTAGAAACCCTGGGAGCGGAAGTAAGGATAATGAAAGTGGAGGACGGATATAACGAAGATATTTCCCCCGCGCGGTTCGATACTTTCGCCGTGGCGTATCCGGTGCACGGCTTCAACGCGCCGCAGAACGTGGTGGACTTTGTGAAGAATTTTCCCGAAGGGGACAAGGGTTACTATATAATAAAGAGTTCGGGCGAGCCGGCTCCCGCCAACCGCGATTCTTCCCATCAGATTGTGAAAATTCTGCGCAAAAAGGGATATGAGATGATGGACGAATTCCATTACGTCATGCCTTACAATATGATTTTCCGCCACAGCCAGGATATGGTGGACATGATGTGGAAGCGGGCGTGCGACGCCGCGCCTTTCGACGCAAAGGAGATTTTCGAAGGCGGAAGGGGCGCGATAAAGCAGAAGTTCAGGCACAGGTTTATCTCCCGTCTGTTCACGCTGGAACACGGCGGCATGCGCATTATCGGCAGGGGCTTTAAGGTGGACATGGACAAGTGTATAAAGTGCGGCAGGTGCGTGAAAGGCTGCCCCGTGCAGAACATTACTTTCGACGGAGAAAAATTTTCTTTCGGCAAAAAGTGCCTGGGGTGCGTGCGCTGTTCCTTCAACTGTCCGGTCAACGCCATACATATATCCATTCTGGAAGGCTGGAAGGTGAACGGTCCGTACAAGATAGGTGAGAAGAAGGAGTACGACGAAGGCAAAGTATGCAGGTACTGCAACAAGTCCTACAGGCGGTATTTCACCGAAAGCGGCGGAAACAGCATCGAAAAACAGATAAAGCATTGAAAAACGCCGTAAAATGTGATAAACTGGAAAAAGGGTAACGTTATGGAAAATAAGAAGATACTTGTAGCGGAAGACAATACCGAAATGTCGGATATGGTGCGCAACTACCTGCTCAAAGCGGGGCACACCGTGTACCAGGCGTTCGACGGCTTGCAGGCGATAGACCTTGCCAAGGCGATAAAGCCCGATCTGATACTTCTGGACATTATGATGCCCATATGCGACGGATTTGAAGTGTGCGAAACGGTGCGCAGATTCATGAACGTGCCGATAATCATTATATCCGCCATGGTGGACGAGGATACCAAGCTGAGAATGTTCGATCTGGGCGCGGACGACTATATGACCAAGCCGTTTTCCTTCAAGGAAATGGTTATGCGCGTAAACGCCCAGCTCAGGCGCTATTACGAGTTTTCGCCCGTAAAGCAGAACAAGCGCACTTACGGCAGGCTTACCATCTGTTCCGACAGGTTCGAAGTCAAGGTGGACGGGGAGGAGATAAACCTTTCTTCCACGGAATTCCGTCTGCTGGACTTTCTCACGGGCAACGAAAACCGCATAATGACCAAACAGCAGATAATAGACGCCGTCTGGGGCGAGGACGATTATATCGACGAAAATACGGTGGCTGTCACCATATCGCGCCTGAGGGACAAACTCAACAAGTTGGGCGTGAACGGCATTACCACGGTATGGGGATTCGGCTATAAATGGCAAGCGTTGTAGTCAACGAATACATATTGCAGGAGATAGACCGCATATATTCGGGCAAGGATCTCGACAAGCCCGTAAAAGTACGCGGCAATATCCGCCAGCGGAAACTGCTCTACCACCTCAACGACGCGCGCCTGCATTTGTTACAGGAGCGTGCCAAGGTCACCAAACAGCTGGAGTACGCTTCCGTCACGGTGGCGGGTATTCTGCACGATCTGAAAACGCCCATGGCGCTCATCGCCGGTTACGCCGAATGTGCGCAGGACGGAGTGGGCGACAAGGACTATCTGCAACTTATACGCGATACGGTAGACAAACTGCAATCCATCGTGGACAGCGTTTCCGTGCCCAAGCCGTTTGCCGCGCGCGACGACGTGGACGTAAAGGAGTTTGTCAGCGGCAGACCTTATTTTTACGCGGAGTTCAACCGTTACCGCGAAATGGTGGAAGAAAGGGGCGTAAATTACGTGATAGGCAGACTGCCGGCGATAACGCAGTGGTTCTGCCGCAATTCCGCCACGGTGGGTATGTACGTCAATAAAAAGCTCATCGACAGGGTGGTGCAGAACATCATCACCAATAACCTGCGCTATACTCCTCGCGGCGGCACTATAAGAATTATTTTCAGCAAGGGCAGGCAGTACTTCTATATAAAGATTACCGATACCGGTTCGGGCATAAAAAGCGGCGATTTACCATTTATCTTCGACCGCGGTTTCCGTTCGGATACGGGCGGCAGCGGCAATAAGGGACTGGGACTTTATATGGCAAAGGATATAATCGTGCGCCACGGCGGAGAGATAAGCGTTAAGAGTAAGGAAGGAAAGGGTACCGCGTTCACGATAAAACTTCCCATAGTGCCCATAGTCAAGTAAAACGAGCAGATAAAAAAAGTATTAGTTTTTGCGGTATTGATAGGTAAATTTATGTTTGGGAATATAGAATGGATATTTTTTGATGTTGGTTCAACACTTATTGATGAGCATTTGGTTTATGAACATATTTTTCGTGATATGGCAGAACATACAAATTTAGAGTATTCTTTTATTTATGATGAAGCATTAGAATATTATAAACAGAATAAAAAGGGCGATATAGAGTTAGGAATAAAATATAATCTTCCTAAAAGGAAATGGTATATTGAAGATGAAATTTTATATAAAGAAGCCCCCTATTGCCTTGAAATATTAAATAAAAAGTATCGTATTGGTATCATAGCTAATCAATCATTGGGAACAAAAAAAAGATTAGAAAAATGGGGGATTATGAAATATATTGATTTAGTTATCGCTTCGGCAGAAGAAGGCGTATCAAAACCAAATCCTAAAATTTTTGAAATTGCCTTGCAAAAAGCAAAGTGTGAGGCTGACAAAGCAATAATGGTTGGAGATAGAATAGATAACGATATTGTGCCCGCTAAAAAAATAGGAATGCGAACAATATGGGTAAAACAAGGTTTTGGCGGTTATTGGCAAATTACTGGAGATGATGAAAAGCCGGATTATATTGTTGAGAATATTACTGAGTTATGTGATTGTTTGTAGCGTCAACTGTAAGAAGTTCTAAACGATTTTTGTCTATTAAGTCAATAAAAAAAAACGGCACGCGCCGTTTTTTTTGCCGCTTTTCCGGTTCGGCTAGCTGCCCGAAATGCGCAAATCATCGCCGTTTATCCGCTTGAACGAGGAGTAATTTTTATTGAAAAGGCGCGAATATATGCGTTCGCCGTAGCGGTCGAGAATTTCGTCGTTTGTCAGGTTGGTGGTTATCATAACCGCCTTGCCCTCGGAAAAACGTGTGTCGAAAATGTCGTACATATATTCCAGGGTGACGTTCTTGTATATCTGTTCGGTGCCCAGGTCGTCTATCATCAGCATATCCGCATTCAAAAATTCGTCAAGGATATGCGCTTTTGCCGTAAGGTCGGAAGTGTGGTATTCGAGCAGTTTCTTATTGAATCTGAAAGCCGAGATATACAATACGGAAAAGCCCCTGTCCGCCAAAGCGTTGCCCACGGCAGACATAAGGCAGGTTTTGCCTGTGCCCACGCCGCCCGAAAGTATAATGCACTTTATGCGGCTTTGCGGAAATTCTCCCGAATATTTTTTGAGCAGGGAGTACGCTTTGTCCAGCTTTTCGCCCTGACTGCACTGCATGGAAGCAATGCGGTTGTCCGCAAATGTGAAGGGGGGAAGATTGCCGCGGCTGCGCGTTTTGACCAGCGTGCGGAAAAGTTCTTTTACGCAACCGCATCTTTCTCCGTTCCCGGTAACGCCCGTATCGCCGCAGACGGGACAGATAAAGCGGGGAGTGATGCTCAGACCGTGCGCTTCAAGCCACTTGCCGCGCTCGCTCTCCAACTCCTTCAGTTTTTTATCGGCAGCTTTGTTTGTCTTGCCTTGCGAGCGGGCGAATGATATTTCGAGCGTTAATTCGCGCACCTGCGTGTCGAGGCGGGCAAAATCTTTATCGCCGCGCGCAGTTTCATAGTCGCGTTGCGCGTTTTCAAACGCGCTTTCGCGCCTTTCCTTCAAAATATCCGCAATCTGTTTTTTTATATCTTCCATAGTGATTAAAAGTCGTCAAAATCGTCCGGATTGCCCAGAAAGGCGTCCAGCTGTTGTTTGGTATACGTGCGCTCGCTGTCGAGTTTCTTGCCTTCGCTCTTAGGTGTTTCGCTTGTCTTTTTTGCCTGTTCAAGGGTGGTGATATTCTGCCTTTTCCAGGAAGCCAAAGTGTTGCCCACCTGCGACATGGCGTGCGCTCTGCCTTGAGCAAGGCTTGCCGCGTAAAGTATGACTTCGTCGGAAAAGCCCCAGTTGTCCGCCCATACGGCGTAAAGGTCGCGGTCGTTCATCGTAACGGTGCGCGAACTGCCCGTGGCGGTAATGACCTTTGCTATAATTTCGTCGCGCGCGGCACAGCTAGCAAGATAGTCGTCTATCGCGCCCGCGCTCAGACAGCCCTCTTTCAGCATTTTATTTACGGTTGCGTTCATGCCTTCCAGCGTTTTGACGCCGCGGATAAAGCATTGGTCTGCTATTTTAAGCAGGGCTTCGCGCTCGAATCCCTTTGAAAGCCACGGGGATACGTACACTTCCGCCGCCTGGTCGGGGTTTTCGCACCACAGTCCCATGCGCTTGTATATATCCCTTGTCAGCGTGCGCAGTTTGCGCCTGTTTTCGTTGTAGGCGTCTATCTCTTCGGTTGTGAAGAGGGAAAGGCGGAAATACATATCCAGCAGACTGTCCAGCTTGTTCATGCCGCCCTTGCTCTTACAGCTTGCGGCAACATGTAGAATGACTTCGTCCGTAAATCCCCAGCTTTCCTTCCACTTCATGTACGCCTGTTTTTCATCGAAGTCGGGCGCGCCCTTTCTGCCCAGCGCCGCCATAAGTTTGCGCAGTTTGTCGGAGTTTTCCTCCATCTGCCTTATCTTTTCTTCCGCCTGTTCGGGGGTGCGTATGCCCTGGTTTATCCAGTCGCGGGCGCAGGTGAGTATATAACTCCAATTCACGCTTTCGCCCTTGCCGCCTATGCAGTAAGCAGCTATCATTACGATAAGTTCGTCCGGCACTTTGTTGGACGAGATAAAGTCGTAATACCTTTCGTATTCCGTGGGCGTTATCATGCGGTGGGGGTAAAGCGCCTGCAACTGCGCGTTGAAATCGGTAAATCTGCCCGCCTTGAATTTGCGCACCCTGCCGCCCGCTTCGCGAGGGTGGTTATACACTACGGCAAGCGGGGAGGTGGACGTTACGATTACAAGACCCGTTTCTTTCCAATAATCGAACGCCTGTTCCACGACGGAGAGGGGCATGGAAAGATATTCCGCCATAGCCTGGGCGGAATTTATCGACTCGTCCTGACCCGAACACAGATACAGTCCGAACAGATAGACTTTTACGTAATCGCCCTTGGCTTCGGGCAGCCATTCGGTGACGAACTTATTGTCCACCGCGCAAAACCCGTTCAAGCCCCAGCGGGCGCTGAAAGCACAAAATGACATTTATCCTTATAATTTTCCTTTATCTTCGTGTAAAATATTCTATCACAAAACTCGCGTCCGGGCAAGTGTTTATCCGTTGTCTTGCCTACGTTTTACGCGGCGGAATTTTCGGCGGTCTCTTTATAAGACGCGCGCGGCCGAACGGATATGCTGCACAGCGTTTCATAGTTTGCGTCCTTCAGGCTGAAGTACAGCGGGGCGGAATATGCCTCAGATTCCTCGTCGCCCGCGCCCAGCACGGAGTAGGGAATGGAAAAATCGAATATCCAATCGGACTGCGCGTAGTAGTGCAGGGCGAAGTTCAGCCGGTGTTCCTCCAATCCTTCTCCGAAAGATACCATATATCCGCCCGCAAGGTTGCGCATGGTGTAGGTTATATCCTCTTTGCCGGGGACGGATACGGTAAGCGGAAAGGTTGCATCCCCGTTTCCGAACGTGAAGGATACGCCGGTAAGTTCCTTGTAGAGATTTACCACATGTTTGTCGAGATATGTCTGCAAATCGGCGGCGGAAGAAAAGTCGTACCAATCGTTAGCGATAAGCTCCTCTTTACCCAGCTGTTTAAGTTCCACCTGCCATGCGGTATAGGTCATACTCCAATCCGTTTGCGGGATATATTTATCCACGACCTTTTCCAGGGTAAGGTCGTAATCGCCGCCCGACTGGTTGGAATGTCCGTACTTTTGGAGCCACCCTAGGGGTGATGTTTCGCCCGTAAACGTGAATTTTATGTCGTACAGGTCGGGCTTTTTTTTCTGCGTGCCCGCCTCGCCGCACCCGGCGGCAAAAACCAAAACCGCGGCAATCAGCGCCGCAACAACCAGAATTTTCGCTTTTTTCATCTTTCTCCCTCATCGTCGCGCCTTAAGGCGGCGCGCGGCGTACGCGCGCTTTACGGAAACATTATAAATTATTCCGCCGGGATTGTCAATACGCGGCATTTGAACGGCAAAACGTCCCGACCGGCGAAAAACGCTTTTCACGGGCGGCGGGTTGTGCTATAATGCGTGTATGGAAAAAAGCGTGAGAATCTGGGCGAAACTTATTTCCGACGGAAAGGTGGTCAGGGACGTCGTTTATACCGGCGCCATGTTTTACGACGAGGACACTTTTCACGCCGCCGTGCGCGACATATGCGACAAACTCGACGTAGCCACGCCCGTGGTGCTCCCCCAGCATTTTGCCAATTTCATGCGCTTCCACAATTGCAGGTTTTACGAATGGGATTTCGTGGAAACGTTCGGTTACGACAAATTTATTCTGGAAGACTGCAATTAAAGCGTTCCGCGCTAGGCAAGCAACGTTGAAAACATGGGTATACGGCGCGCGGAAGCGGTATAGGCGTTTCATGCGAACGGAAATTGCCGAAAATCAAGCACAAAAAAGCAGGGCTGATAGGACTCAATAATACCCGAAAGCGACCGTAACGGAGCACGGAGCTTGCTTTAAGCATAGGGATTTTGCGAAAGATTTTCACAAGACGGAGCGAAGTCGTAGCAGAGTTACGTCGAGCGACGGCTTGCGGAAATATGCGTAAAAGACCATGCTTAAAGTGCTTCGTTGCGGGCGATTGCGGGTATGGACGAAAAACAGTTGACAAAATTTATTCAATGCAATAAAATGTTATATACTTATGTGTTAAGGAGGCAAAAAGGTGGAAAAGACGGTATCCCCTGCCATCATCAAGCGTCTGCCCAGGTATTACCGCGTTATCACTCATCTTGACGGAGAAGGTCAGACGAAAGTATCTTCAAAGGTCATCGCCCAGCTTATGGACATCACCGCTTCGCAGGTCAGACAGGATTTTTGCAGTTTCGGCGGTTACGGCCAGCAGGGCTACGGCTACGACGTGAAAAAACTCAAGGCGGAGCTTGAGAATATCATGGGGTTGAACAAGCAGCACAACATGATAATCATAGGCGCGGGTAACATAGGCAGGGCGCTTGCCGGTTACAAGGGGTTCGGAGACGGCTTCAAGGTGAAAGCGGTTTTCGACATCGCGCCCGAAGGGATAGAGATAAAGGGCGTGCAGGTGCTTTCAATGGGCAGATTGAAGGAGTACTGCGCGGCAAACAAGGTGGACATAGCCGTGATAGCAACGCCCCGTTCGGCGGCTGCGGAAGTGGCGCAGGCGGTTGTGGACGCGGGGGTAAAAAACATCTGGAATTTCGCACCCACGGAGCTGGACTTGCCCGGCGGCGTGGTGGTGGAAAACATATCTATGAGCGAAAGCCTTTACGTGCTTAGCTATTACATGAACCGACAGGAGGGGTAAGAAAATATGGCAAATGAGTTTTATATAACTCAAAAAGGTCTGGACGAGCTGAAAGAAAAGCTCAACATTCTCAAAGTGGTCAAGCGTCCCGAAGCGTCCGAAAGGATAAAGCAGGCAAGGGAATACGGCGATTTGTCCGAAAACGCGGAATACGACGCGGCAAAGGACGAACAGGCGATGATAGAAGCGGAAATCAAGAAGATGGAAGCGCAGATAGAAAACGCCGTCGTCATAGAGGAAGTGCAGGGCGGCAAGACGGTCACCATCGGCTGCACGGTAACGCTTCTCGACTTGACTTACGACGAAGAGGAAGAATGGACCATCGTGGGCACGAGCGAAGCTTCTTTCAGCGAGCACAAGCTGAGCAACGATTCTCCCCTGGCAAAGGCCATTATCGGCAAGAAGAAGGGCAGCGTTGCGGAAGTGACGGACGTGGCGGAACCTTACAAGGTAAAAATAGTAGACATAAAATAATTATCCCGGAAGGGTAGAGGTAGAAAATGGAAAAGGACGAACTTCAGGAACTTGGCGAAGCCATACGTATTCGCCGCGAAAAGCTGGCGGCCCTTGTGGCGGAGGGGCGCGACCCCTTCAAGGTGGTTAAATTCGATAAGAATGCCGAAAGCGCGGACATAAAGGAAAAGTATTCCGAATACGAGGGCAAGGAAGTGAAAATTGCGGGGCGCATGATTGCAAAACGCGTCATGGGCAAGGCAAGTTTCGCCAAAATTCTTGATTTTGGCGGCAGTATACAGATATACGTCAGCCGCGACGACCTGGGCGACGAAGCGTATGCCGAATTCAAAAAGTCGGACATAGGCGACGTTGTCGGCGTTACGGGCACGGTATTCACCACGAAAACGGGTGAAATTTCCGTGCACGCCCGTTCCATTCAGCTTTTGGCAAAATCGCTCATGCCTCTGCCCGAAAAATATCACGGTCTGAAGGATACGGACACCCGTTACCGCCAGAGGTACGTCGATCTTATCGCCAATCCCGACGTCAAGGAAGTGTTCGTAAAGCGCAGCAGGATAATAAGCTGTATCCGCTCTTTCCTCGATTCCAGGGGATACATAGAGGTGGAAACGCCTATCCTCAACACCATTGCCGGCGGAGCTTCCGCGCGCCCGTTCATCACCCACCACAATACGCTGGATATGGATATGTTCATGCGCATAGCTCCCGAACTTTACCTGAAAAGGCTTATCGTGGGCGGATTTGAAAAGGTGTACGAAATAGGCAGACTCTTCCGCAACGAGGGCATGGACCCCAAGCACAACCCCGAATTCACCACCGTGGAACTGTACCAGGCTTACGCCGACTACAACACGATGATGGATCTGACGGAACAGCTGTTCGGCTATATCGCCGATACCGTGTGCGGCACGCGCAAGATAACCTATCAGGGAGTGGAAGTGGACCTCACTTCGCCCTGGCGCAGGCTTACCATGGTGGAAGCGGTCAGGGAATACGCGGGAATAGACTTTACCTCAAACGACGTTCAGGACCTCGCGCGCCAAGCGAAAGAAGCGGGCGTGGAACTGCCCAAGGAGCTCACCTGGGGCAGACTGCTGTACGAAGTGTTCGACAGGGTGGTGGAAGAAAAACTTGTCCAGCCCACCTTTATTCTCGACTATCCCGTGGAAGTTTCCCCGCTTGCCAAGAAGAAGGCTTCCGACCCCCGTCTTACGGATAGGTTCGAATTCTTTATCACCGCGCGCGAAATGGGCAACGCCTTCTCCGAGCTGAACGACCCGCTCGACCAGCGCGAGCGTTTCCTTGCGCAGGTCAGGGAGAGGCAGAAGGGCGACGACGAAGCGCAGATGATGGACGAAGATTACGTCAACGCGCTCATGTACGGACTTCCTCCCACGGGCGGACTTGGAATAGGCGTGGACAGAATGGTAATGTTCTTCACCGACCAGGCGAGCATAAGGGACGTGCTGTTGTTCCCCACCATGAAGCCCGTCAAAAAGGACTGATGAAGGAAAAAAAGACGTTGAATCCAAAGGCGCCGCTGTATCAGGCGGTGCTTTTGCTTAATAAAAAGGATAAAGTCCGCTTTCATATGCCCGGTCACGGCGGAGAGGGCGGCGGACTTTTCGCAAGCGCGGAATACGACCTGACAGAACTTTCGGGGCTGGACAATCTGCTTTCGCCGCACGGCGTTATAGCGGAGGCGGAAAAACTGCTTGCAAAAGCGTATGGGTGCGGCGCCGCGTATATGTTCACCTGCGGCGCGACTGCGTGTATGCACGCCGCTCTCGCGTATGCGCGTACGCGCGGAGATATATTGTTTACGGGAAATATGCACTTTTCCTTTTTCTCTGGGCTGACGCTTATGGGACTGAAAGCAGAATACGTCCCGCGGGAAGGGCTGGAAGAGCGGCTTAAAAAGGGCGCGGGCAGTCTGTTTTTCACTTCGCCCGACTATCTTGGAAGGCTGAACGGCGGAGCGGAGATTGCCGCGCTTTGCAAAAAATACGGTGTGCTTTCCGTTGCGGACTCGGCGCACGGGGCGCACTTCGCCTTTTCGGGTATATTGCCCGACTCTTTGACGGAAATTGCCGATATAACGATTATCTCCATGCACAAGACTATGGACGTGTTCGGTGGCGGAGCGGTGCTGTGCGCAAACGGCGGCTGCGCGGAAGAACTTGCCGCATACCGCGCCCTGGTGCACACGACTTCTCCGTCCTATCTTACAATGGCTTCAATCGACTTCGCCCGCGCGCTGTGGGAGAGCAAGGGAGAGGAATATTATAGGGAAATAGCGGACAAAGCGCGCGCGCTTACCCTGCCGCACGGATATAAAAAGGTGAACACGGACGACGTTTCTCGCCTTGTGATAGACTGCGGCGGCGACGCGCAAAACGTGCTGGAAAAACTGGAAAAGAAAGGAATATACTGCGAAGCGGCAATCGGGGAAAATCTGGTGCTCATCGTAACCCCCCACAACGTAAAGTATCTGGATATACTCTCTTCCGCACTTGAAGACATAACGCCCGCGCCGCTTGCGGCGGCTTTTGCGCCCAAGCTGAAAATGAGCGCGAAAAGGGAAGGGCGCCTTGCGGTAAAGCGGATAGAGCATTGTACGGGCGCGGTCTGCGGCGTGGATATATGCCTTTATCCGCCCGGTACGCCCGTTATCCGCCGCGGCGAAATTCTGGACGAAAACGCGGTGCAATTTATAAAGGACTTCGCAAGCCGCCTGTCACCGCTTGCATACGGCGGCGTGATTGTGTTAGAATAAATTTATGTCAAAGGGAAAATTCGTCACTATAGAAGGGTGTGAAGGCGTGGGCAAAACCACGCAGGTGGAACTGCTCAAAAAAAGGTTTGCAGGGCGCGGCGACGTGCTGTTTCTGCGCGAACCGGGCGGCACGCCCATATCCGAGCGCATACGCGGCGTCATTCTGGACGTGAACAACGGCGAAATGTGCGGAACGTGCGAAGTGCTGCTGTATTCCGCGGCGCGCGCCCAGCTTGTGGAACAGGTGATCAAGCCTGCTTTGGACAGGGGCGTTACGGTGATATGCGACAGGTTTACCGATTCCACCCTGGCATATCAGGGCTATGCGCGCGGTCTGGGCGCGGACACGGTGGAAACGCTTTCTTCGATTGCGTGCGCGGGACTTACCCCCGACGTTACCGTCTTTCTCGACCTCGACCCCGCGGCGGCGTTTTCCAGAAAGGGCGGAGCGGACAAGTCCGACCGTCTGGAACAGGAAGGAATGGAATTCCATAGCCGCGTTTACGAAGGATATAAACTCATAGCGCAAAAATATCCCGAACGCGTGGTGTGCGTACCCGCAGACGGAAATGTGGAGCAGGTGCATAAAAGCGTTACGGACGTGCTTGCGGAAAGGGGAATTTTATGATGGATTATTCACCGCTTCTTTCCGACTGCAAGCCGCTGGAAATTTTCAGAAAAGACAAATCGGAAGGGGAGCTGTCACACGCTTACGCGCTGTTCGGCGACGACCCTGCCGCAATGGAATGGATATTGCGCGAAATGGTCAGAATCGCCGTGTGCGAAAAGGGCGGTTGCGGTGAGTGTTCCGCGTGCAGGGAGCTTGACGGCGGCGTCCATCCCGACGTCAGGTTTTACGACGACAGACTTGACGTGCACGACGTAAACGAACTCATAGAGGACTGCGCCAAGTATTCGGTAGAGGGCGGACTGAAAGTGTACGTAATCTTTCAGTTGGATAAAACGCTTGCCCCCGCGCAGAACAAACTGCTCAAAACGGTGGAAGAACCGCCCGAAGGCGTACTCTTTTTATTCGGCATAATCAAGCCCGCGGCGGTGGCGGAAACGCTCAAATCGCGTTGCAAAAAGCTGTATTTTACGGGCGTGGAACAGTCCGTGCTGGAAAAGGCGCTTACGGAAGCGTACGGCGAAAACGACAACAGCCTGCGCGCGGCGGCGTATGCGGGCGGAAACATATCCCGCGCGCTTAAATTCGCCGCGGACGACGAATTCGCCATGGAAGCGGACAATATAATTTCGCTTTTGGGGAGCATGCAGAAAAGCTCCGCCGTTCCCGGAGAAGCGGCAAGGCTGAAACAGGATAAAGAGCACGTGGCGCGCTATCTGGACGTGACGGAGATAGTGCTGGACATGATTGCAAAATACAAGCGCGGTCTTACGCGCGGCGGAGGCGGAATAGCGCATATCGCGCAGGGATTTTCCTATGCCGCGCTGGGGCAGTGCGAATATCTGGTAAACGACTGCCGCAAGAGGCTGGAGAGCAACTGCGCGCCGTCCGCCGTGCTTGACACCTTATTATTCGGAATTTTGGAGGTCAAATATAAATGTCGCTGATTGTAGGAGTCAGATTCAAAAATAACGGTAAAACTTACTATTTCGACCCGGGTACACTTTCGCTCCAGGCGGGCGACAGCGTCATCGTGGAAACGGCGCGCGGTCAGGAATGGGGCAGGGTGAGCATAGCCAACACGCAGGTGGACGACAAGGAAGTGTCCTCTCCGCTCAAACCCGTGGTGAGGCGCGCCACCAAGGAAGACGACGAAAGGGCGGAAGAAAACGAAAGGCTGGGAAAAGAAGCGGTAAAGATAACCGCCCAGAAGGTGGAAAAGCACAAGCTGAACATGAAGCTGGTGGACGCGGAATACGCCTTTGACCGCAGTAAGGTAACCATCTTTTTCACCGCCGACGGCAGGGTGGATTTCCGCGAGCTGGTCAGGGACATAGCGGGCGCGCTGCACACGCGCATAGAACTCAGGCAGATATACGAGCGCGACGACATACGTCTGCGCGGTTCGCTGGGACCGTGCGGCATGCCGTGCTGCTGCATAACGTATCTGAACGAGTACGAAAAAGTCACGGTTAAAATGGCGAAAAACCAGAATCTGTCGCTCAACCCTACCAAGGTCAGCGGTATGTGCGGAAAACTGATGTGCTGTCTGCGCTATGAGAACGATTATTATGCCGAAACTTGTAAACTTATGCCTAAGGTTGGCGCACGCGTGAAAACCGCCGACGGAAGTGTTAAAGTAGAGGGCGTAGACCTGCTCAAACGGCAGATACGCGCCAGTCTGGAAAACAAGGACGGCGGAATAGAGATAAAGGTCTATAAGCTCGGTCAGTTCGAATTACCCGGGAAAACGCGCGAGCGCGAAGAAGAGGAAGATTCGGATACGGGCGAAGAATAAAAGCGAGCGTCTGCCCTCGCTCCGGAGGGTATGGCATGACCGCAAAAAAAGCAATGTTCATAGTTGCCGCGTGCGTCTTGACGGCGTGCGCGGCTTTTGTATTTCTTCCCGTTCCGGACGCGGAAGCCGCCGTCGAAGCTACATATTGCGCGGGGCAGGATACCGTTACCGTGTCGAACGCGGAAGAGTGGAACGGCCTCGCGGAGCGCGTGGCGGACGGAGAGGACTTTTTCGGAAAAACGGTGGTGCTGACCGCCGACATAAGCGGACAAATATCGCCGTTTGGGAGTAAGGAGACGCCCTTCTGCGGCACGGTGAACGGCGGCGGACACATAATATATTCGGACATAAGCGGCGGCGACTATACCGCGCCCGTGGGCTTTTTATCCCTGGGAGCGGTATACCGTCTGGGCGTGCACGGGGATATGGCAGGCGAACAGGCCGTGGGCGGAGTGGTCGGATTCAACGACCACGGCAGGGTGGAAGAGTGCTACCACTACGGCTCCGTGAGCGCGGACAACTACGCCGGCGGCGTAGTGGGTGAAAACAGGGGCGAGATAATCTCCTGTTACTCCATAGGCGACGTGCGTGCGCGCGGCGAGGGCAGATTTGCCGGCGGAATTGCCGCCACCAACGATTACGACGGGAAAATTCAGAACTGCTACGCCGTTTCCGGGGTGGAATGCGATATATACGGCGGAGCGGTCGGATATGCGGGGCGCGGAAGTATCCTGGGCTGTTACTACGACAGCGGAAAGTGCGACAGGGCGTATTCTGAAGCGGGCAACGCCGTACTCGGCATAACTCCGCTTACGGACAGGGAACTTGCCGCAACCGCGCCGTCGGACGCCTTTTCCGTATACGGGAAAGACACGGAAGGGTGGATTGCCTATCCCCGTCTTGACGGCGTGGGCGGAGAGATTAACGCCTACGCAAATTGGAGCGACCACCTGATAAGCGGCGACCTTCTTATCCTTAACGACGGGGAGAAAGTAAGTATCGTCGGCAGGGAAGGGGCGGCGCTCCCCGCACTTCAAAAAAGCGGTTACGCCTTTTCCGGCTGGTACACGTCCGCGCAGGGCGGAGAACAGGTAACGTCGACGGGCGGCAGCGGCGACTTATGCCTGTACTCCCGCTTTGAAATAATCACATATACCATAACTTTCAACCTGGGCGGCGGCGCGTTCGCTGACGGCTATTCTCCTTCGCTCACCTACACGGTGGAAAGCGGTGCAACCCTTCCCAGCAAAGACGACCTTGTTTACGGGGGCATGAATTTTTCCGGCTGGACGGACGGAAACGGCAATGAAATAACCGATATACCCACGGGAAGCGTGGGCGATGTAACCCTGACCGCGCAATGGTCGCCCGCCGCAATATCCGTGATAACGGACATAGGAGGCAGATATTTCTGGGTGATAATAGACGTCGCCCTGGCAGTTGTTCTGCTTATAGAGGCGGCGGTGGTTACACGCGTCAGAAAACGCAGGGCGGCGGCGTATGCCTTCGCGCCCTTTTCGGCGGGCATGATATTCTATCCCGGCGGTTTTATTCTGGCGTGCGTCGAACTTGCGCTCATTTTAATTCTTCCCCTTACGCTGATAAGGCGCAGACATGCCGCGGCGGTGGCGGCGGAGCAGGTGCAGGACGCGGAAGAGGACGAAATTTACCCTTACGACATAGATGAGGAAGAAGACTCGTCCGGAAGGATATACGGGCTTAACTCTCCCGTCCGTCCGCTTGCGCTTCCCGTATTCGAACCGCTTGACGGGGTGGAGGAGATAGGTTCGCGCCTGCGCTTCCGCAATTCGTTCACCGCGCGGCTTGCAATGAGCAGCGGCGCCGCCAAGGAACTGTACCGCGGATTCAAATCGTACGCGCTTTCCTTCAAAAGGGTGAAGAGCAGAATCAGCTGGAACGGAGAAAGTTTCCACGCGGGCAGAAAAAGGGCGGCTTATCTCACCGTCACGGGCAATTGTCTGCGCGTATACTTCGCGCTTGACCAGTCCGCCGTCCCCGCGCGCTATAAGACGGAATTCAAAGGCGCGACAAAAAAGTATGCGCAGACGCCCGTAATGATGAAAGTGCGCTCGGGGCGCGCATTGCGCAGGGCGATGGAACTTTTCGATATGGCGGCGGAAAGGTGCGGCGCCGCGCACGGAGGGCAGGGCGAAATAATTCTGGATAACGAGGACGTGTTGCAGGGCAGGTTCTCGGACAGGGAAGAGCTGTTGCACGGCGGATTCATCCGCTCGGATATAACTTTCACGACCCCGGGAGAGGAGGAAAACAAGCGCGATTCCGCATAAAAGCAGGGCGGCACAAAACGGGAAAAAACAAATTTTTCCCGTTTTGTCCATATAATTTGTTTCGCCGCAAAGTTTTCCGTAACACTTTCCGCGGTCTTTCCGCCGGGCGGAAAGAAGCCGAAAAGTTATATGTACATAACTTTACGGGCAAAATATCCGCTTTCCCTTTCCGAAACGCTCCGAAAGGGAAAAACCGCGCTTAACTTATCGCCTTTTTTCGCGCAAAATATTTACATATTTTCCCTGTCGTGTTATAATATGGAAAAATACGGCTTTTGCCGAATATATGGAGGTAACAAAATGGCTTTCGTAATTGATAAGGAAAAATGCATCGGCTGCGGTTCCTGCTCAGGCACCTGCCCCGTTGAGGCTATCGCCGAAACCGATGACGGCAAATTCGCCATCGATCCCGAAAAGTGCCTGTCCTGCGGTTCCTGCGCCGGCGGCTGCCCCGTTGAAGCTATCAGCGAGGAGTAATCGTTGAACAACGTCAGACAAGAAACAAGCGACCCGTTGACGGGCCGCTTTTTTCTTTTCCGTTTTGTTTTTCGCGTTACTCCGCACTTGATTTTATATATATAAGTGTGGTATTATATAAAAAATACAAGGATTTTCGCCATGAAAGATTTACTCCAGATAAGGGGACTTTCCCCCGATCAGATCAAAAGCATTTTAGACCGCGCGGATGAGTATTTCGGCATAGTCACCGCGGGCAGAAAGCCTTTTCCCAAACTCAAGGACAGGTCGGTTATCACGCTGTTTTACGAAAACTCCACGCGTACCCGCGCTTCATTCGAATCCGCCGCCAAATATCTGGGCGCGGAAGTGGTGAACCTGTCCGTTGCCGCTTCCAGCGTGCAAAAGGGTGAATCGCTAAAAGATACCGCCCTTACGCTCGACGCGCTCTGTCCCGACGCCATAGTCATGCGCCACGCGCAGTCGGGCGCGCCCCACCGCCTTGCCGGCTGGGTAAGGGCGCACGTAATCAACGGCGGCGACGGTCTGCACGCCCATCCCACCCAGGCGCTTCTGGATATGTTCACCGCGCGTCGGCACTTCGGAACTCTTGAAGGCAGGACGGCGGCAATCATCGGCGACATAGAGCACAGCAGGGTGGCAAGAAGCAATATATACGCCATGAGCCTTCTGGGAATGAAAGTTAAGTTGTACGGACCCAAAACGCTCATGCCTTCCGATATGGACGGCATGCCCTGCACGGTGTGTCAAAGCATGGAAGAAGCTCTTGAAGGCGCGGACATCGTCATGGCTCTGCGCATACAGCTGGAGCGCATGAAGGGCGGGCTGTTCCCTTCTGCGGGGGAATACAACAAATATTTCGGACTTAACAAAAAGACAATGGAACTTGCAAACAAGGGCGCGATAATCATGCACCCCGGTCCCGTAAACCGCGGCGTGGAACTTTCGCACGACGTGCTGGATACTCCCGTGTGCTTCAAGGATATTCAGGTGACGGGCGGACTTTGCGTGCGCATGGCTCTGCTGGACATGCTTATCGGAGGGGAACTGTAATGCTGGTAATAAACAACGTAAACGTAAAAGGTAAAACGGTAAACGTACTCATCGAAGGCGACAGGGTCGTTTCCGTCGGCAAGCGCACCCGCGCAAGCAAGGGCGACACGGTAATCGACGCAAGCGGACTTACCGCGCTTCCCGGCTTTATTGATATGCACGTTCACTTGCGCGAGCCTGGCTTTGAATATAAGGAAGACATAAATTCCGGCACGGCGGCGGCTGTGCGCGGCGGCTTTACCGCCGTGGCGTGCATGCCCAACACCAGACCCGTGACGGACAGCCCCTATCTTGTGAAATATATACTCATGCGGGCGAAAGAGGCGGACAATTGCAGGGTATATCCCATAGCCGCAATCACGCAGGGCGAAAAGGGCGAACAGCTTTCCGAAATGAAAAAATTGAAGGACGCGGGCGCGGTGGCGTTCAGCGACGACGGCGTACCCGTATCCGACAGCAGAATGATGCGCAACGCTCTGCTGTATGCGGCGAACTTCAACCTTACCGTGATCGAACACTGCGAGGACAAGTCGCTTGCGGAAGGCGGCGTGGTGAACGAGGGCAAAAACTCCAATCTTCTGGGACTTCCCGGCATATCGCGCGCAAGCGAGGACGCGGAAATCGCGCGCAACATAGTCCTGTCGGAAGTGTACGGCGTGCCCGTCCACCTGGCTCATGTGAGCACTCGCGGCGGAATGCAGCTCATACGCGAAGCAAAGGCGCGCGGCGTTAAGGTGACGTGCGAAACCTGTCCCCACTACATGGCGCTTACCGACGATGAAATTCTCGGCTTCAACACCATGGCGAAGGTGAACCCTCCGCTCAGGGAAGAAGAGGACAGAAGGGCGGTCATCGCCGCAATCGCGGACGGCACCGCGGACTGCATAGTCACAGACCACGCTCCGCACAGCAAAGAGGACAAGGACGGCGGAATGTACGATTCCCCCAACGGCATAAGCGGACTGGAAACTTCCTACGCCGTGTCCTACACCACGCTTGTGGAAGGCGGATATATATCGCAGGAAAAACTTTCCGAGCTTATGACTTACAATCCCGCGAAAATTCTGGGCGTGGAGTGCGGCAGGATAGAAAAGGGCGGACTTGCGGACATAACCCTGGTGGACAACAACGCGGAATTTACAGTAGACCCTTCAAAGTTTGCAAGCAAGGGCAAGAACACGCCTTTTGCCGGAAAGAAGTATAAGGGCGTTATAGAATACACGATAGTAGGCGGAAAGGTCAAGTACGCCCGCAAGGAGGAGATATGATAATAGACGAACTGATAGACGCAATCGCCGCAAAGGGCGGCAATCCTTCCGTAATAGGGCTGGATACATGCGTGGACTATCTGCCCGACGATATGCGCGCAAAGTGCAATACGCTAAGTGACAGCGCGAAATATATCCGCGACTTCAACTTTGCGCTTATAGATACCCTTGCGCCGGTAATTCCCGCGGTCAAGGTGCAGGTGGCGTACTACGAACAGTACGGCGTGGAGGGCATGGCGGCGTTCCGCGACACACTCGCATACGCAAAGAAAAACGGCATTTACACCATAGCCGACTGCAAGCGCAACGACATAGGCTCCACCGCCGCCGCATACGCCCGCGCCTATCTTGAAAAAGGCGCGCCGTTCGAGGCGGACTTCGTCACGGTGAACGGCTATCTGGGCACGGACGGGGTAAAGCCGTTTGTGGATTTGTGCGCCAAAAACGACAAGGGCATATTCGTGCTGGTAAAAACGTCCAACCCCGCTTCGGGCGAACTTCAGGACAAAAAATACGAAAACGGCAAGACGCTTTACGACAGTATGGCGGACCTGGTTGACGGCTGGGGCGCGGAACTTATAGGAAAGTACGGTTACAGCAACGTAGGAGCCGTTGTGGGCGCAACCCACCGCGCCCAGGCGGAGGACGTCAGGGCAAAGCACCCGCACCTGTTCTTCCTCATTCCCGGTTACGGGGCGCAGGGCGGCAAGGCGGAAGATCTTGCGGTATGTTTCAAAAACGGAGTGGGCGGCATAGTCAACTCTTCGCGCGGTATTCTGTGCGCCTACCGCAAGGATAAGTATGCGGGACTTGACTTTAAGCAGGCGGCTTTGCAGGCGGCAGTCGATATGCGCGACGACATAAAATCATGCCTATGAACGACTATAAATTGAAGATATTGCGCAACGAAAGGGCGGGCGACGGCATTTACGAAATGCTTCTCACCCGTCCCGAAGGGGTCGATCCCAAGGGCGCGCAGTTTATACACATCAAGCTGAAAAACGGCTCGCGTATTCTCCGCCGTCCTTTCTGCATATGCGACTGCACCGAAAGCGGCATATTGATATGCTATGCCGCGGTGGGCGAAGGCACCAAGGAGCTTGCCTCATATACGGCGGGCGAGGAAGTGGAAGCGGTGCTTCCCCTCGGCAACGGCTGGAGCGCGGACGACTGGAAAAACCCCGTTCTGCTGGGCGGAGGTATGGGAAGCGCGGTGCTTCCGCTTGTCGCAAGGTTGGCAAAAAAGGCGAAGCCCGCGGCATATCTGGGATATGCAAATAAGGGCAGAGTGGTGCTTGACAAACTTATGCAAAGTCTTTGCCCCACCGTGGTCGCCACCGATGACGGAAGTTTCGGCAGAAAGGGATATATCACAGATATTCTGGCGGAGGACGTAACTTCGGGCGCGATAAAGCCGGACGTGATATTCTGTTGCGGACCGGAGATAGTTTACAAACTTTTGCTGAAAAATCCCGCTTTTGCGGATATACCGATATTCGTTTCGCTGGAAAAGCGCATGGGGTGCGGCGTGGGCGCGTGCCTTGTGTGCACCTGCGGCATAAAAACCGCGGACGGGGTGAAAAATCTGCGCGTGTGCGCGGACGGACCCGTGTTCGATCTCAGGGAGGTGATACTGTGAACACAAGCGTGAAAATTGCGGGCGTTACCTTCAAAAATCCGGTCATCACGGCGAGCGGAACTTTCGGTTTCGGCAAGGAGTATTCGGAATTTTATCCCCTCTCCGTGCTGGGCGGCATATGCACCAAAGGGCTGACGATAGAAGAACGACAGGGCAATCCCTCTCCCAGGGTCGCGGAAACGCCTTCGGGTATGCTCAATAGCGTGGGTCTGCAAAATCCCGGGGTGGACTACTATCTGGAACATTACGACAAATGGCTGTCGGAGCAGGGTACGGTGGTTATAGCCAATATCGCGGGGCATAAGCTGGAAGACTATTCCGCCATGGCGCGCAAAATAAGTCAAAGCAGGGCGGACATGGTGGAACTGAATATATCCTGCCCCAACGTGCGCAGCGGCGGCATGGCTTTCGGAGTGGAACCCGCCAGCGTGCGCAGGGTGACGGAAGCGGTAAAGCGCGCGTGCGATAAGCCGGTAATCACCAAACTTACCCCCAACGTGTCCAATATCGCCGACAACGCCAGGGCGGCGGAAGACGGCGGCGCGGACGCCATTTCCCTTATAAACACGCTTACGGGCATGGCGGTGGACTACCGCACGAGGCGGCCTATTCTCGCAAACAACACGGGCGGACTTTCGGGGCCTTGCGTAAAGCCCGTTGCGCTTAAAATGGTGTGGGACTGCTATAATGCGGTGAAAATTCCGATTATCGGCCTCGGCGGTATTCAGAGCTATACCGACGTGCTCGAATTCATGATATGCGGCGCAACCGCGGTGCAGGTGGGCACGGCTACGCTTTCCGACCCTTATGCGGCGTATAACATAGCGAAAGATCTGGAAAAGTACGCGGAAGAAAACGACGTCGATATAAACGGACTTATCGGCACGTTGCAACTCAACGGCTGATTACAAAAACGGGACAATATCAAAAGGAGATATAAATATGTTGACACAGGAACAAGCACTTGACATCTACAAGCAGACGGGCGCTGTATTGCACGGCCATTTCAAACTGACGTCGGGCAGACACAGCGACACTTATATGCAGAGCGCAAAACTCTTTGTCCAGCCTGCGCAGGCGGAAAAGGTGTGCGCCGCCCTCGCCGAAAAACTGCAAAATGCGGGCGTTAAGGCGGATATGGTAATTTCCCCCGCAATCGGCGGCATACTCATGGGGTATGAAGTGGCGCGCCAGCTGGGACTTCCCAATATCTTTGCCGAGCGCGAAAACGGCGACATGACCCTGCGCCGCGGCTTTACGATAGAAAAGGGCGCGAAACTCATCGTCACCGAGGACGTCGTTACCACGGGCGGCTCGGTAAAGGAAGTTATCAAGCTCGTGCAGGATCTGGGCGGAGAAGTCGTGGCGGTTGCTTCGCTTGTCGACCGCAGTAACGGCAAGGTTGACTTCGGCGTGAAGTTCGTCAACCTCATCAGCATGGACGTAGTGTCTTACGAACCCGAGGAATGCCCCTTGTGCAGGGAAGGCAAGCTGGAGCTTGTCAAGCCCGGTTCGCGCACGGTGTTTAAAAAATAAATGGACGAAAAAGCCAAAAAGCGCAGAATGCGCAATATTCTGCTCATTGTCGGCACGTTGGTGATAGTGGCGCTCATCGTGCTCATAGTGTGGCTGGTGGATAAGTACGACGTGGTGGACACGCACCACATGGGCGATACCGTGGAGTACGGAAATGCGGAAATCACAGTCGACGGGGTGGAATTTGTCCGCGAATACGGCGGTAACAGCGCAAAGGAAGGCGCGGTTTACGCTGTCGTGTATATCACGCTTGACGGCAAAGCCGACCTGCTCGAATTGCAGGTTGCGGGAGCGGACAGAGTGCAGAGCGCTGACGGAACTCTTAACGGTAACTCCTATTCTGCCGCACCGCAAGGCGACGCGCAGTCGGGCAGATATACTCTTGCGTATCTGGCGGTGGAATGTGCGGACACGTACCTGTTCATAGGCGAAAAGGACAGGGTGTTTTTGGGAACGGCGCTCATAATAGAAAATCAATCGGAGGCAAAATGATACAGGTAACCGATCTTACTCTTCAATTCGGCGGCAGAAAGCTGTTCGAAGACGTAAATCTGAAATTCACCGAGGGCAACTGTTACGGCATAATCGGCGCGAACGGTGCGGGAAAATCCACTTTTCTCAAAGTGCTTTCGGGTGAAATCGAACCCACACGCGGCACGGTAAGCCACGGCAAGGGGGAGCGCATAAGCGTATTGCACCAGAATCAGAACGACTTTGACGAATACACCGTCATGCGCACGGTGCTGATGGGGCATAAGCGCCTGGTGCAGATTATGGACGAAAAGGACGCGCTGTACGCCAAGGAAGACTTTACGGAAGCGGACGGCGAACGCGCCGCCGAGCTTGAAAACGAGTTTGCGGAAATGGGCGGCTGGGAAGCGGAAAGCGACGCCGCCGCGCTTTTGAACGCGCTGAAAATAGACGAAGACTTCCACGAAGATTACATGGGTAATCTGGACGCAAAACTTAAGGTGAAAGTATTGCTTGCGCAGGCGCTGTTCGGCAATCCCGACATCCTCATTCTGGACGAGCCTACCAACAACCTGGACGCAAAATCGGTAATCTGGCTGGAAAACTTCCTGCTCGACTTCAAAAACACGCTTATCATCGTATCCCACAACAGACACTTTCTGAACAAGGTGTGCACGCATATCTGCGACGTGGACTACGGCAAGATAAATATGTATGTGGGTAACTACGATTTCTGGTACGAAACCAACCAGCTGCTCGCCCGCCAGGCAAAGGAAGCCAACAAAAAGGCGGAGCAGAGGGCAAAGGAATTGCAGGACTTCATTGCGCGCTTTGCCGCCAACGCCAGCAAATCCCGCCAGGCAACTTCGCGTAAAAAAGAGCTTGAAAAGCTCACTCTCAACGACATAAAGCCGTCTTTGCGCCGCTATCCCTATATCAATTTCGAGTTTGAACAGGAAGTGGGCAAGGATATTCTGACGGTGGAAGGGCTGACCAAAAAGGGCTATTTCGAGGATATAACCTTTACCGTCCAGCGCGGGGAAAAGATTGCCTTCATATCCGAGCGCACCACCGCGCTTTCCATGCTGTTCGACATTTTAATGGGCAAGGAAAAGGCGGACAGCGGCACTTTCAAGTGGGGTAAGACCATTACGCCCACCTATATGCCGCAAAATTACGACGACTATTTCGACGGCTGCGACCTCACCCTGGTGGAGTGGCTGGACAGATTTTCCAAAGACCATACTGAAACCTATCTGCGCAGCTGGCTGGGCAGAATGCTCTTTTCCGGCGACGAGGCGAAAAAGAAAGCCAAAGTGCTCAGCGGCGGCGAAAAGGTGCGCTGTATGCTCGCCAAACTCATGCTCGAAGGCGGCAACTTTATAATTCTGGACGAGCCCACCAACCACCTCGACCTCGAATCCATCACCGCCCTGAACAAGGGTATGATAAACTTCAAGGGCGGGCTTATGTTCGCGTCGCACGACCAGGAACTTATGCAGACCGTGGCGGGCAGGATAATAGAGATAGAAAATACTAAGGTTTATGATAAGCTCACCACCTACGAAGAGTATTTGGAGAGTAACTAGCGGAAACCGTTAATTCAAAAAATTTAAAAGCGACAAAATTCTGTCGCTTTTTTGATTTTTTTCATACGCTTTTTCCGCCCGCAAGGGCGCCGCATATAAGGCGCGTGATACTTTGTCAAGCCGCTCATTTTGAGAAATCACGTACGCAAAGTACGCTCATTCCCAAAACGAGCGCCTTTCCGCGTCTGACACGCCTTCTATGCGGTGCGTTTAAGCGCAGTTACAAATAGGTGAAATTATTAAATTAAAGCAAATCAAAACCGCGTTTTTGCGAGCGTTACCTATAAAATGCGCTGTGCGCATTTTCCCGTAAGGGCGGAAAGGCGCTCTCTCGGCAGACGACCATTGCTTTGTTATGGCATCACACGCAAGCGCAAAGTGTTTTGTGAAGTCAATATCTTCGATAAATACAAAGATGTATCACAAAACACTTTCATTCGGCGCTTAAGAGAAGCGTCTTATATGAGTTATCCTCGTTAAAAACAGCAACTAAACGCACCGCGAAGAAGTGCCCTAATGCTAGGAAAGACGACTTTTTACGACAGGAGCGTACTAGGCGTACGTGACTGAGGAAAAAGTTGGCTTGACACCGCAGGAGGGTGCTTATGCGCGGTGCCATTCGGTAGAAAGCGCAACAATTAGAAAGGCGGTTGATCCATTATAGACCAACCGCCTTCCTATATGATAAGGGGGAAAATTATGAGCTTGTTATGTCAACCGTTTATCGCTCGCCTGAGCGCCTCTCGTTTTGACACTAATAATATATCACTCCCCAATATGAATGTCAACGGTTTTTTCGAACTTTTTTTATAAAGTTTGTGTAAAGTTTTTGACGTTTTGCAAATTTTGTCCTTTACATTATAATCGACATTGGCGGCGTAAAAAGCGTTTATTTTGTCGCTTTACATTTTCTTTACCTAAAAATCTTATAAATGTACGTCGTGTCCACGCTCATTTCTTCCGAGTCCGACGGACGGGGCGGCGACAGCCGCGGGACATAAAAAATAAAGGTCACCCGAACGGATAACCTTTACTTTTTTTTGCCGAAAACGGACGGCACGTTATATGTTTATTATGCCTTTCCGTTTAACTTCGGCTACTTGCAGTCCTTGCAGGACTTGCATGCCTTGCTTCTGCCGGCGGCTTTTTCGGTGCCGGCGGAATTGGTTTTGGCTTTGCTTCTTGCCATATTCAACCCCTCCTTATCAGGCTGAAATCAGTATAGGCAATTTTCCGCTTATTATTCACGGTCGGTTTTATGTTGAAATTCTTTGTTGCGGCTTAACTTTTTACGCGCGCGCAAATATTTTAAAATCTAAATTGACGAACCGCCCGCATATATGTTATTATTGAAGTAACAAACATCTTCATAAGGGAGAAAAATATGTTCGGAAAGAAAAAAGGTTTGGCGGCAGGCGAAGATCAGATGAAGCTCGACTTCAAACGCACCCTGTTCGTCGGCTTCGCTTTTATGGGCATTATGTGCTTCTGGGAAGTATACGATTACATAATGCCGCTCATTCTTCAACGTATATTCGGTATGTCTTACACCGAGTACGGCGTGATAATGGCGCTGGACAATATGCTTGCCATTTTCCTTCTGCCGCTTTTCGGGCATTTATCCGACAAGCGCAATTCCAGAATGGGCAGGCGCACCACGTTCATACTGTGGGGCACTATCCTCGCCGTCGCGTTCATGATATGTATGGCGGTGGTGGAACACGTGGAATACGGACTTGTCACGCAGATAGACATGGACGACCCGAACGCCGTTTACGATTACGTCGTCCAGTACGGATCCAACTGGACGGGCGATGAAAAGGCGAGTATGGACGCATTTGTCGCAGGCTGGCAGAACGCCGATATTCAGACCTGGTTCAACGGTCTGAAAGACGGCACTATCGAACTCACGTCCGACCAGAACGCAATCTACAACAGCGATTTCCTCACTCCCTTCTATGAAACCCAGCGCCTCATTGCCGCCCAGGTCAGGGGAGAAAACGTAGGACTTCTGGTGGCGTTCATCATCATGCTGCTTGCAGTGCTGGTTGCAATGGCTTCCTACCGTTCCCCCGCAATCGCGCTCATGCCCGACGTTACGCCCAAGCCTTTAAGGTCGCAGGCGAATGCGCTCATAACCTTTATGGGCGGCGCAGGCGGACTTATTTCCATAATAATTTATACCGTTTACAATATGCTTGCGCCCGAAAGGTACTCGGCTTCCCATATATGGCTGTTCGTGGTGCTGGGCGCGATAATGCTCATGATGCTCATAGCCTTTATGGCGGTGGTTCGCGAGAATAAATTCGTACAGATGCGTTATGACGAAGAAAAGCGCTGGAACGTGGTGGACGAAGAAGAGGTGCATTGCAACGAGCCTTTGGGCAAGGAAAAACGCCTGTCCTTCTTCCTCATTCTGGCTACGGTGTTTATGTGGTTCATGGGCTGGAACGCCATTAAATCCCACCTCACCACTTACGCCACCACCATTTTGAAGTTCGAGGACAGCTTTGTAAGCGTTATCAACATACTCAACGGCGCGGGCGGCGCAATCGCACTTTTGCCCGTAGCTCTGCTCGCCGCCAAATTCGGCAGAAAAAAGACCATTCTGATGGGCGTGGTAATTGCGGTATGCGCGTTTATCCCCTGCATATTCTTCAACGACAGTATGGACAAGATAGGTCTTATGATAGGCTTTACCGTATGCTTCCTTGTGGCGGGCTTCGGACTTGTAATCATCAACGTGAACACTCTGCCCATGGTTACCGAACTTGCAAAGGGCAGTAACGTGGGGCAGTATACGGGCTATTATTACGTCGCTTCCATGACGGCGCAGGCGATAACCCCCATCGTCGGCGGCGCGATTCTCGACCATACGGGCGACGACCAGAAGGGACTTTTGTTCGTGTACGGCATAGCGTGCATAGCCGTGGCGTTTGTGACCATGTTCTTCACCAAGCACGGCGACAACCGTCCCGAAAGAAAGAAGAAAGTCGTGGAATACTTCGGCGAGGAGGAATAAATGGCGCGCCGTCGTAAAATAAAAAAACATACGGCAAGCAAAATCATAATCGCGGTGGTGGTGATACTTCTTATCGTCGCCATCGCGCTGGGCATTTTCTACGCCGTGGCTCCCGAAGAGTTCAATGCTCTTAAAGAAAAGCTGTTCCCGTCAGAGCCTTCTTCACCCGGCACCCAGCCTACTTTGGAAGGCACGCTCGAAATGACGGTAATAGACATAGGGCAGGGCGACTGCATATTTTTGCAGTTTCCCGACGGACAGACCATGATTATGGATGCGGGATCTACTAAGGGTGGAAGTTATACAAGTATTCAGGAACACTTGGCTTTGCGTGCTGTTGAATACTTAGACTATGTATTTATAACGCATACGGATCAAGATCATATAAAGTATTTACCTGATTTGTTCAAAGAGTATGATGTGCGCAACGTCTATATGCCATATCTGCAAGAGGGCGACATTACGACGGACATATGGACAGAAACATATGAGGCTATACAAAATGAAACATATATAGATGAGGAAGGCAATATTGCGAACTGTCAAGTACATTATAATGTCGGGGATTATGTAGTATCGGGAAAAGATTGGGAAATGAACTGTCATTCCTACCTTGAAGATGATTATCCCTCCGTCAAGGATAGTTCTTCCGCGGAAATCAAAAACGCGGTATCGCCCGTATGCTTTCTGGAGTATGCGGACAGGACAATCGTACTTACCGGCGATTCCAACGAGTGCAATGAAGAATATCTTCTGGAGCGCGGAGTGCTCGATAAGGACGCCGACGTGCTGAAAGTGGGACACCACGGTTCGCGCACTTCCAGTTTGCAGGAGTTTTTGAACGCGGTGGACTGCGAGTATGCGATTGTCAGTTATGGCGAGGGTAATAAATATAAACATCCGCATAGTGAACTTATGTCCAGACTGGAAGATTATACGGACGTCAGACCGGATAACGACTATAACGGCTATAAATACGTATACGAAACGCCGAAGGACGGCAACGTCTCCGTGTTCGTGGACGGTAACGGCACGCTCAGAATAGACTGCGAACTTACAGACGACAAGGACTTTACGCTGAATTGGGGCGAGGTTGCGGCTTCCGCTGCGGATTGGCTGCTGCCGTCGCGCAGATACGAGGTGGGACTTGCAGCCTGAAGAATACAAATCGAGTATAGCCGTAATCGGCTGTAACAAAGCTGCCAACGAGTATATCGCAAAGGCGGTGGCAAACAGGCTGGGTATGCGCTATATGGATCTGGACGGCTACCTGAAGTACATCATGGGCGGCATATCCGCGTCCAAGGCGCTTATAAAAAGCGGACCGGAATTTCTGCTTGAAAGTATGCGCTCGGCGTATTCGCAGGCGGCGGAGTTCGAAGGAGTGGTCATTGCGTCTTCCGCGCTTATTTTCTGCACGGGGGCGGACGACATAATTAAAAACTGCTATACGTTTATTCCCCAGCGCGAGCGCGTGGATATAAGAAGAATAGACGTTAAACTGAGAAAATACATGGACGTGGACGCGTTTATGACAAACTACGCCGTGGCGTGCGAAATGTGCGTACTGCTTTCGGGGGGAGTTGAAGAAAACGTAAACGCGATACTCAAATTTTTGGAGGATACGGCAAATGGGAGCGTTTGACGTAGAACTTGTGGGCAAGGTCGGTTCGATGGCGCTTGTCAACAAGCAGTTCAACGACATCAACTACAACGTGCTTGCCTTTATTTCCAGGCAGCTCCACCCCGGCGTTATCTGGGTGAGCAGCGGCGCCGCGGAGATAGGCAGGATAGATTATCTGCGCCGCACGGGCAGACAGCTGGACGGCGACGACGAACTGAACAAGACGGATTATGCCGCGCAGGGTCAGGCTATTTTAATGCAGGAATACCGACGTTACATCAATCCCGCCTACGGCGTAAGGCAGGTGCTTGTGGAGCACCAGCACTTCAATAACGAAAAAAAGCGCGCGCTGCTCAAAGATCTTCTTCTGCGCTGTCCGGCGCAGGGCGCAATTCCGATAATCAACTATAACGACCCGCTTTCCAGCGAGGAGATAGTCAAGTTGGAAATACGCGCGCTTACGCAAAGCGGAATGAACGAAAGCAAAGTCGTCCATTGCCTGGACAACGACGAAACCGCGTCGCAGGTTGCTTGTCTTGTAAAATGCCGCAGGCTTATCATCTTTACCAGCACTTTGGGCATTTACGCGAAGGCGGGTGACGAAAGCACGCTTATCCGCGAGATAAGCGGCAAGGACGCCTATGAGGTGATAGAAAACGTCACCGAATGTCAAAAATTATGCGTGGGGGCGAGCAGGCAGGGCGCCAACGGCGCGGGCGCGAAGCTGGAATATATCAAAGCTCCCGTTGCCAACGGCACGGAAGTATTCATCGCTTCGCCCATGTTCTCGATAACGGATATAATTAAGGGCGTTGCGCCCAGTACAAGAATATATGTGGGGTGAATACTATGCTACGGATAACTTATGAATGTGAAGGAAGCAAAAAGTATTACACGGGAGAGGACGGTTGCGAAGACTTCTCCGTGAAAGTGGATAAATCGGGCGGAGTTTACGTGCTGATAAAGGCGTTTCGTCCCATCAAAATTTCCAAAGCGGAATATATTGTCGGCTACGACTTTACGGAAAAGTCCAAGATAATGCTCAACGGCTACCAGTCGTGGACGGATACGCGCGAATTCGACGTAAACGACAAACTGCCCAATATAGGCAGACTTACCCGCCTGTTCGGCGGCAAGGGACTGACGGCTTACGGCGATTACGAATTTGCCGAATATTCTAATAAAAGGGGCTTTTTCCACGGCGTTTCCTATTCCTACGTGCGCGAAGGCAACAAGTTCACGCTGATAGGTTCGCTCAACGAGCGCACCGGTTACACGTTTATGTACTTTGACGTGTCGGCAGCCACCCTAAGATTTGTTAAAGACGTGGAAGGGGTGACTATCGCGGGTGAATACGAGCTTTTCAACATGCGCAAATATACGGGCACGGGCAGTGAAGTTTTCGACAAATGGTTTGCGGACATGAAGATACCCTCGCCCAGGGTGAAGCACGCTTTCGGCTATACGTCGTGGTACAACTACTATACGCGCATTTCGCAGAATCTGATAAACCGCGACATAACTTCATTTGAAAAGCACAACGTCGTGCCCGACATATTCCAGATTGACGACGGCTATCAGACGGCCGTTGGCGACTGGCTTTCGCTGAAGAGCGAATTTTCCGACGGCATGCGCCCCATTACGGACAGACTGCATAAAAACGGCAGTAAAGCGGGGCTTTGGCTTGCGCCGTTCTCCGCACATAAGAACAGTCAGCTGATAAAGGACCACCCCGACTGGCTGGCGCGCGACAGCAAGGGCAAACCCGTGTTCGGCGGATTGAATTGGGGCGGATTCTACTCCCTGGATATATACAACCAGGGCGTGCGCGACTACCTGAAAAAGGTTTTCGACACCGTATTCTACGAATGGGGATTCGACATGGTCAAGCTGGACTTCCTCTACTGCTGCTGCCGGGTACCCCTGCACGGCAGGTCGCGCGGCGAAATAATGTGCGACGGCATGGATTTACTGCGCGAGATTATCGGCGACAAGCTGATTCTCGGCTGCGGAGTACCGCTTTGGCCGGCATTCGGTAAGGTGGACTTCTGCCGTACGGGCGCGGACGTGGGGCTGAAATGGGTGGATCTTCCCGCTGAAAAGAAGATGCACCGCGAGCGCGTTTCCACCGTTAACGGCGTGAACAACACCGTTTTCCGCCGCCAGCTTGACGGAAGAGCGTTCGTGAACGATCCCGACGTAGTCCTTATCCGCAGTTATAACATCACCATGAGCGCCAGAAAGCGTGAACTTATAGCGCGTATAAATAAAATTTTCGGCAATCTCATCTTTGTTTCCGACGACGTTGACCGTTATAACGAAGAACAGTGGCGCGTATATAATTACATTACGGACGGAGAACCTATCACCGTACACGAGGCGTATTATCTCAACAAGCACGATATATACGTCAAATATACCGAAAAAGGCGAAGAGCACACTCTTATTTTCGACGTCAACCAGGGCGAAACCATGAAGAGCAAGTAATAGCTCGGCTTAATACCGGTTTGAAAAATGCGGGCGGCAAGGTTTTACCGCCCGCATATATTTTTGTTTTCCGTCTTCGTTTTGCATGAAAAAACAAGCCGTTCCCAAGATTTTTGGTAAAAGATATTCCGCGGCAAGTTAAAACACATAATTGAAGTTGTACTCGTACCTGGCACTGGCAGAACTCTTTAACCGTACTGTTTTCGGGCGGCGAGTCGCCGCAGACCAGTTACTTTGCGAAGAAAGTAATCCGGCACTATCGTGTTGTCGCTTCACAGATTATCATGGGTGGAGCGCCACGCGCTCCCTGTCCACTTAAGTGGACACTTCATTTATAAAGTTAAGAAGACAAACCGATACCAAAAATATTGGTAAAGATTTGTCTCTTATCTGCAAAGAATAATAAAGAGCAAGTATTACAGAGAAGGAAAGCCGTAATTTAGCGCAATGTTACTACACGGCATAATCAGGGGTGGAGCGTCCCGCGCTCCCCAAGATTTGTGGTAAACGATTGTATTCTACTGACAGAGAATAAATAAAGCCAAAGTATTGCAAAGAAAAAAAAGTCTGCAATTCCTTGCATTATTGTTTCGGCGTGTAATTAGACTGCGGCGGCTCGCCGCTCATTGGTGGGAGCGCCGCGCGCTCAGGTTGTATTCTGTCAGTAAAATTGAATATATTGCGGTATCGTATATTCCGGCGTTGCTCCATGCCGCCTGTCTGAGAGTTGCCTCATAGCGCATGCCGCATTTTTTCATGACTTCTCCGGAAGCGGGATTTGCGGGATCGTGGCGCGCTTCGATTCTGTTTGCGCAGACTTCTTCAAACAAAAACCGTATTACGGCGTTTAACGCTTCCGTCATAATACCTTGCCCCCACCATTTGCTTCCCAGGCAGTAGCCTACGCGCATATAGGCGGCTTTTTCATCGACGGTAATCGCGTGCACGCTCCCTATACAGGCAGAGGTTTCTTTTAGTACCCGTAGCCAACCTCAGTAGAACACATTTTACTCTAAAACATAAAATATGTGTATATGTCGGGTTGTAAAATGCTTTGCTTTCAGCGTAACTGGTTTCGGGCAGATTTGTGCGAGATGGCGCGCAGTTGTAGTAAACTACAACAAGTCGACAAATTGTGCAAATATGCCGAAAACAGTACGATTAAAGTGTTCTACTGGGGCTGGCTACGGGTACTATCGCCCATTGGTAAAAATTCTCATTATTATATGCGTATATCCATCTTGCGATTGTCCCGCGCGCGTAACCTATCGTTTCATAGGGCTGCCAGGTCAAAAAACGGGTGACGTTTTTATCGCTCATCCAATTATTGAAAGAGGCTTCCGCGTCTTTCATGGTAAAACGGCGTAAAACCAATCTGGCTGTTTCAAGCGTTACGGTGCCTTTTTGTTCAAACTTACTTTCCATGACTGCATTATAACATAAATACTCTACGGGTTCAATACCGTAAATTTCCGGGTGAAAAGTCTATTCCACGAGTAGTTTTTAAGTAATAATTTTGTCTAAGTGCGAAAAAATTAACTATGATTTACTTTCATTATGAAAAAATATCTTATATATGTCGATATTATCAAAAAATTTTTCTTGTAAAAAATATTGATAATAATTACTATTTTCTATTGACAAGCAAATTTATATGTGGTAAAATAAAACCATGAAAACGAACTACTCGGCACAACGCGAACTCGTATACGAGGTGCTTGCGGGTACCGTTACGCATCCCACGGCGGAGTGGGTATGGGAGAGGTGCCGCGAGAAAATGCCCGCCATAAGCAAAGCGACGGTCTATCGCAATCTGGCGGCATTGGTCAGGCACGGAAGGGCGATTGAGGTTGTGGGTACGTTCGGAAGCTCGCATTTTGACGCACGTGTCTATCCGCACAACCATATGGTTTGCAGTGAATGCGGCGCGGTGGAGGACAGTTTTCCTTCCAAGGAGCTTTCCTTGGCGCTTGAACACGAGGTCGAGAACCGCGGATACACCGGTTACGGACTGACGTTTAACGGGATATGCGAAAAATGCAGGGCGAAACAGCAGGATAATCTGCGCTAAGGCGCATCAATTAAATATATGGAGGATTAATATTATGGCAAAATTTGTATGCAGCGTATGCGGCTATGTTTATGAAGGTGACGAAGCTCCCGCACAGTGCCCCCAGTGCAAGGCTCCCAAGGAAAAGTTCATTGAACAGAAAGAAGGAATGAGCTGGGCTGCCGAACACGTTGTAGGCGTTGCGCAGGGCGCTCCCGAAGATATAATGGAAGACCTCAGGGCCAACTTCAACGGAGAGTGCACGGAAGTGGGTATGTACCTGGCTATGGCGAGGGTTGCCCATCGTGAAGGCTATCCCGAAATCGGTCTGTATTGGGAAAAGGCGGCTTGGGAAGAAGCCGAGCACGCTTCCAAGTTTGCCGAACTGCTGGGCGAAGTCATTACCGACTCCACCAAGAAGAATCTTGAAATGCGTATAGAAGCGGAAAACGGCGCTACCGCAGGCAAGACGGATCTGGCAAAGCGCGCCAAGGCGCTCAACCTCGACGCTATTCACGATACCGTTCATGAAATGGCTCGCGATGAGGCCCGTCACGGCAAGGCTTTCCAGGGTCTTTACAACAGATACTTCAAGAAGTAATCTTTCAAACAGCACTATTCGGGAAAGCGCCGCGGTTTGCGGCGCTTTCTTTTGCGGTTAAGGTGCACAAAAAATACATTATAATATAAAAGTATCGACATATGTCATGCAAAACGTAAATCGACGGCTGTGCGGTACGGAAATGCCTGCGCTTTGAAAATGTCCGGCGTTGTTAAGCGTTTGCGTCAGGGATATTTTTGATATAGTGCACATAAAATACATATTGCGCAGGCAATGCGGAAAGACTCCGCGGCGCTTACCGTTACTGCAAGTGCAATAAGTATACATATAATGCGTCTGTCGTAAAAGTCCGGCGAAGTTACCTTCGTCCTTCTTTTTTGCGGACGCTTTGATAAGACGGACGTGGGTACGGGAAGGATAACGGGCGCATTCGCCCGTGGCGGCGGACGCGTCTTTTTCCGCGCGCCGGGTTTTACATCATTGGATATGGTATTTATATACGGTATTTGCCGTATGCGGCAATTGTACTTGACTTATAATTGCGCGTATAATATAATAATCGTATCAGCCAAGAAGGAGGAAGAGAAATTGGGTTTATTCGATAGCCTTAGACAGCAATTCAGGAAAGTCATTCAATGGGAAAACGTCGATCCCGACGTTATAGTATGGAAGTACCCCCTTGAAGAAAAAGAAGAGATAATGCGCAAGTCGCAGCTGGTTGTAAGGGAAGGTCAGCGAGCTATGTTCATAAAGGAAGGTCAGCTTGCGGACGTGTTCGATCCCGGAACGTATATGCTCGACGACATAAAGAACATACCTATTCTTACAAAACTGTACAACTGGAAGTATGCGTGGGAAAGTCCTTATACGGGCGACGTGTTCTTTATCTCCACAAAACAGTTTATCGACCAGAAGTGGGGCACGCGCAATCCGGTAATGATGCGCGACAAGGACTTCGGTATGATACGTTTCCGCGCGTTCGGTACCTATACTTTCTCTGTAGGCAAGCCCACGACCGCTATGACGGAGCTGTTCGGTTCGGAAAACCAGCTGAAAGTTTCCGACGTTTCCAACCAGTTCAAGTCGGTTGTGTGCTCCACCCTCAGCAACGTGGTCGGTGAAGCGCAGATTCCCGCGCTCGATCTTGCGGCGAACTACGACGACCTTTCCATTGCGGCTCTTGCCAAGCTGAAGATTTATTTCGACAGATACGGAATTGAAATAAAGAATTTCTATATCGAAAACATTTCGCTGCCCGAAGAAGTGGAGAAGATGCTCGACAAGCGTACGAACGTGGGCATCATGTCCGACAGTATGCAGGGCTATGCGCAGATGGAGACGCTGGGCGCAATCCGCGACGCGGCGAAGAATCCCGGCGGACTTGCTTCCGCTGGCATAGGCCTCGGAGCGGGACTGGGCATGGGCAAGATATTTGCCGACAACATGGGCGGCACTCCCGCCGTGGGCGCAAAGACGTTTATGAAATGTCCTTCGTGCGGCGCAAAGGTGGAGGAAGGCACTAAATTCTGTCCCGAATGCGGCAAGAAAATGGAAGGCGAGGGAAAAATCAAGTGCCCCGCCTGCAACGCGGAGATTCCTGCGGACGCAAAGTTCTGCCCCGACTGCGGACACAAGATAGTTGCAAAGTGCCCCGCGTGCGGCAAGGACGTGAAGCCGGGCGCTAAGTTCTGCCCCGACTGCGGACAAAAACTCTGATAATACGGCGGGGGAGAAAAATGCAGGACAATATGCAGGAAACGGATAACATGCAGGAACACCTGACCGACGACGAAAAGGTGGAAAGAGGGCAGGACGAGCGCATACGCATAAACACGTTTGCGTGCGAAAATTGCGGCAGTACGCTTGTCTTCGACCCGGAAACGCGCAGAATGAAATGCACCTCGTGCGGTGCGGAATATCCCACTCCCGAACCTAAGCCCGTCATGCCGATAGCGTATACCGGACTTTCGGAAGATAAATTCGCGGAATGGGGCGGCGTCAAGAGCGTGCGCTGCGAAAACTGCGGCGCGACCATTACTCTTAAAGAGTTTGAAACGGCGAACGTCTGCCCGTTCTGCTCCTCGCCCGTCATAACGGACGCGGAACAGATTCCGGGACTTAAACCCAACGGTATACTGCCGTTTGCGGTTACGGAGAAAGAAGCGCACAAGTCCTTTATAAAGTGGCTGAAAAAGCGTATTTTCGCTCCGCGCAAAGTGAAGAAAAACGCGAAGCATACGCACATGAACGGCGTATATATCCCCACATGGGTATTTTCTTCACAGGTATTCTGTCCCTATTCGGCGCGCTTCGGTAAGCATTATACGGTAGTCGTGGGTTCGGGAAAGAACAGGCGCGTGGTAACGAAAACACGCTGGTTCACCGTAAGCGGCGTGATAAATTACGACGTGCGCGACCTGACGATAGAAGCCAGCAGCAAAATTACGCAGAAAGAGCTGGAAAAGCTGGGCGGATTCGATATGCAGTCGGCTGTGGAGTACGAGGAAGAGTACATGCCGGGATTTTCGTCCGAACGCTATTCGCAGGGGTTGGACGACAGCTGGGGAATGGCGCAGGACAAGATATGCGTCGCGCTGAAAAACATGGTGCGTTCACGACATCCGCACGACGTGGAAGATTACATAAACATATCGCCTAGCTACAACGGCACGACCTACGAATATATGCTTGCGCCGCTGTGGATAAGCGGATATAAGTACCGCAAAAAGGACTACGGATTCGTCGTGAACGGCAGAAACGGCAAGGTGGTGGGCAAGTCGCCCGTCTCGGTGGTCAGGGCGTTTATCGCCACGGTTCTGGGACTTGCCGCGCTCGCGGGAATAGGGTATCTTATATACTATCTGTTCTTTATGTAGCGCTAATAGGCCGCACGTCGGCGGCAAGGTATGCGGAAGTAATGCTGCCGCGGAATAAATTTTTCGCGGTTGCGGCAATAATAAGGAGGGAAAGCGCGGGCGCGGAGTCCGCGTCTGTCCGTGTACGGGCATAAAAATTACGAAATAAAACTTTTGAGCGCGCGGGTATATTTCGCGCGGAAAACGGAGGTACGATATGAAAATAACCAAGGATATGCTCATCGGAGACGTTATCAATCAGGGCAACCAGCAGGAGATAGCAAACGTGCTGTTCGGCATGGGTATGCATTGCCTGGGCTGCGCAATCGCGCACGGCGAAACCGTGGAAGAAGCGGCAAGCGTGCACGGCGTTGATGTGGACGATCTGGTGGACAAGCTGAACGAAGCTGCCGCAAAGTAACGGAGCGGGAAATGGAAAACATCAGGCTTTTCACGAGTGAAAGCGTGACGGAGGGGCATCCGGACAAGGTCTGCGACAGAATTGCGGACGCAGTGCTGGACGCCTATCTTGCGCAGGATAAAGAAAGCAGGGTCGCCTTAGAGGTATGCTGCAAGGGCGAGCATATGTATATGCTGGGCGAAATCACGAGCAAGGGCAGCGTGGATCTGTCCGCCGTCGCGCGCCGCGTTATTGCCGACATAGGCTACGACAGAAAACAGCTGGGCTTTGACGATAAAAACGTAAATATAGTTTGCAACATAGAAAAGCAGTCGCCCGACATAGCCATGGGCGTGGATTCTTCTTTCGAGGAAAAAGAGGGCGATTCGGATAAGTACGGCAAGACGGGCGCGGGCGACCAGGGTATGATGTTCGGTTACGCGTGTACGGAAACTTCCGAACTTATGCCTCTTGCGATATCGCTTTCCCACAAGCTCACGCAAAGGCTTACCTATGTGCGCAAACAGGGCGTTTTGCCCTATCTCCGTCCCGACGGCAAGGCGCAGGTTACGGTGCGCTATTCCGGAGGGGTGCCTTCGGGCATAGACGCGGTGGTGGTATCCACCCAGCACGATGAAGACGTATCCATGCAGGATTTGCGCGTGGATATAAAGCGCGAGGTGATAGACGCGGTGATTCCCGCCGATATGATGGACGAGAGCACCAAGCTGTACATAAACCCCACGGGCAGATTTGTTCTCGGCGGTCCCGCGGGCGATTCGGGCGTTACGGGCAGAAAGATAATCGTGGATACTTACGGCGGATATTGTCCGCACGGCGGCGGGGCGTTCTCGGGAAAAGACCCCACGAAGGTGGACAGAAGCGCTTGCTATATGGCGCGTTACATATGTAAAAACGTGGTGGCGGCGGGACTTGCGGAACGCTGTCAGATGCAGGTGGCTTACGCCATAGGCGTGGCGCGCCCGGTAAGCGTTACGATAGACACTTTCGGCACGGGCAGGGTGAGCGACGCCGAACTTGCGCGCGCGGTCCAGGTGGTATTCGACCTGCGCCCCGCGGCGATAATAGACAAGCTGGAACTTGAAAAGCCCGTTTACGAAAGCACGTCCAATTACGGACACTTCGGAAGGCCCGGTTTTACCTGGGAGCGCACCGATATGACGGAACAGCTTCTGAAAGCCGTAAAGTAAGGCGTCCGTAAAAGGTATTTATGGAGCTGAAAGGTTCGGTTACCGACATAATTTTCCGTAATGAAGAAAACGGATACAGCGTTATAGAGCTTGCTTGCAAAGGCAGGCTCTTAACTGCTGTGGGCAAGTTTCCGCCCGTGACCGAAGGGCAGGAGCTTGAGCTTGAAGGAAGATACGTCATCAACCGCCAGTTCGGCGAACAGTTCGCGGTGGATAAAGTCGCCATTGCGCAGCCCACGTCGGAAGAGAGCATAATAAGGTATCTTTCGGGCGGACTGTTCAAGGGCGTGGGCGAAGTCACCGCGCGCGCGATAGTGGAAAAATTCGGCACGGACACGCTGAAAGTAATAGAAAACGACCCGTCCGCGCTTGCTCAGATAAAGGGAATATCGCTTAAAAAGGCGATGGAGATAAACACTTCCTTTCATTATCTGCGCGATATGCAGGACGCCATTTTGTTTTTGCAGGATCTGGATATAGGTCTTAACGTAGCGATTAAAATTTATAAAATTTACGGCGCGGATACGCAAAGGACGGTCAGAAACAATCCGTATAAACTCGTAGAGGACGTGGACGGCGTGGGCTTTTTAACCGCAGACAAGATTGCTGCGGGGCTGGGTATACGCGAGGACAGCCGTTTCCGCATAACCGCCGCCGTGGTGCATACGCTGAAGGAAGCCACGAATAAAAACGGCCACACTTATCTGCCGCGCGAAATGTTGGTAAGCGAGTGCAGAAAGCTGCTGCACCTGCAACGCCTGGACGCGGAAGATGTAATCGGCGACGTCATTGACGATATGGAGGTGGCGGGCAAGCTGGTGTGCATAAAAACGCCCGAGCATACCGCGGTGATACTGAGCGGCTTTTACATATCCGAACGCGCCATAGCAAGTTCCATAGTGCGCCTTGCGCATATGCAGATGCCTTTGGAAATTTCCGCCATGGCGGACATAGAAGAGTACGAGAGGATAAACAGAATCACCCTGCACGAAAACCAGAAAAAGGCGGTAGAGGGCTGTCTGAAGCACGGCATATCCGTGGTTACGGGCGGACCGGGCACAGGCAAAACCACGATAATCAAGTGCATAATCTCCATACTGCGTTCAAGAAAGAAAAAAGTCGCGCTGTGCGCGCCGACGGGCAGGGCGGCAAAGCGGCTTACAGAGGCGACGGGAGAAGAGGCAAAGACCATTCACCGTATGCTCGATCTGGCGTTCGGGGAAGGCGGAATGTTCACCTTTGACGAGAACACAAAGCAGGACGCGGACGTGGTGATAGTGGACGAGGTGAGTATGTGCGACGAGTACGTATTCAGCGCGCTGCTGTCGTCGCTGAAAGGCGGGGCAAGCCTTGTCATGGTAGGCGATAAGGACCAGCTTCCTTCCGTGGGCGCGGGCAACGTGCTGGCGGACGTCATCAAAAGCAGGGTTGTACCCGTATATTATCTGACGCAGATTTACCGCCAGGACGAACACAGTCTTATCGTAAGCAACGCGCACGCGATAAACAGCGGCAAAATGCCCGTGTTCGACAATAAAAGCCGCGACTTTTTCTTCTCTTCCTGCGAAGACCCGGAGGAGATTCTTTCCACCGTGATAGATATGGTTACAAAGCGTCTGCCCGGCTTTACGGGTATGGACGCAAACCGTATTCAGGTGCTTTGTCCAATGAAAAAAGGCATAGCAGGGGTGGAAAACATGAATGAAAAATTGCAGGAAACGCTCAATCCGCCCGAAAAAGGAAAGCCGGAAATACGGGTGGGACTGAACGTACTGCGGTTGCACGACAAGATAATCCACACCATGAACAATTACGACCTTGAGTGGACGGACGAAGAAGGGGGAGCTGGCAGCGGAGTGTATAACGGCGACATAGGCTACATTACCGCGGTAAACGTCACCGAACCTTCTCTTACCGTCACGTTCGAGGACGGCAAAACGGCGAAATATACCCAAGGTTCGCTCGACCAGATCAAGCCTGCGTACGCCGTAAGCGTACATAAATCGCAGGGCAGCGAATTCCCTGTCGTGGTAATCGCGCTCCCCAAGGGCAATTACATGATAATGACGCGCAATCTTCTGTACACCGCCGTCACCCGCGCCAGGAACGTCGTGGTGCTGGTCGGGGCGAAGCAGACTATTGCGAATATGGTTTCCAATACCTATACTACCCGCCGCTACAGTTTGCTTTCCGAGTTTATTGAGGAAAGCGAGAAACGTAAAAGGGGGTAGGCGGGGCTTTGGGTTTTCGCTTTCCTCAATAAAACGAGGGCGACGCGCATAAGCACCCTCCTGCGGTGTCAAGTCACATTTTTCTGCGGGTCACGTACGCCAAAGTACGCTCCCCTTAAAAAATGTGTCTTTCCTAGCATTAGGGCACTTCTTCGCGCCGCGTTTCAGCGACACTACAAAGCGGTAAAATTATAAAAATAAAACGAAGCAAAACAACGCTTTTGCGAGCGGGAGCGTGGGATGGCGGTGAGCCATCGCTGGCTGATTAAACTTCGTAGAAACGGAAAGTTTGTTTGATAGTGTTCTCTCCGTACCACTTATAGTGTTAAATATCAAGCGCGGCAAAACCACGCTTTTGCCAAGCGTAACCTATAAAACTTGCCGTGCAAGTTTTTAATCGGAAAGGGTTGGCGTGGTGACCACGCTGTCTTAACCGCCTTGCAATAACAGCCGCTTTGTATATACTTGTCTTCCTTGCACGCGCAATGGGTAGCCGTTACGCGAAAAGAAGGGAAAACCGACCCTCAAACAAGCAAAGCTTGTGAATGGGTGGGTTCTCCCTTGAGAACGTAAGCGCAAAATGCCGCGCGTAGAACTTTATACGCCTATTTTTTATTGTATCGCGCGGCATTTTCATTCGGCGCTTATCAGTCCTCTATTTTCGTCGCGCATTTCGTTCTGACCGCTCCGTCCCTGACGGTGACGGCGGGGGAACAGCAAAGGCGGCTTTTGTTGTAAAGGCATTGCGTGCAGTCGCATTGCACGAGCGTTTTTTCGTCGGAAGCAAGGGCGAAGTCATGCGCCGCCTCGAATTTCTGTCCCAGCATGCCCAGTCCGCGTTTTTGTTTGGTGCGGCAGACGCCGTTTTTGTCCATATTGATTATTCCCGCTCCGCAACGGCAGGAATGGTTGTGTTCGCAGTTTGCGCAAAAGCATTGCAGTTGGTTCATATTTTTCTCCTTTAATCCGCTTTGCCGCGGCAAAACAGGCAACTTGCAAAGCGTTATGCCGCGACATGGTACAAGTATCTGCAAATCGGAAAAAATTATGAAAATTTTTCTCCGGAAGCCAAGGTGTGCGCGCGCGGAGGAAAATTATCTTTTTACCCCTTGCCATCGCGCGCGAAATAAGCTATAATAAATAAAATGAGAGGTGATATTATGGATAAGAACAAGGAATTGCTCAGTTTGCTCACCCAGGACTGCCGCCGCACGCCCAGGCAGCTTGCCGCTATTCTCGGCGAGAGCGAGGACGAGGTCAGGCAGCGCATAGCCAAGCTGGAAAGCTCGGGCGCGATCGTCAAGTACAGCGCGATACTGAACGACGAGATGCTGGACAGGGACAGCGTTCACGCTATGATAGAAGTGAAGGTGACTCCCCAGAAGTCCAAGGGATTCGACGCGATTGCGGAAGAGATATGCCGCTATCCGGAAGTGAAGAGCGTATACCTCATAAGCGGCGATTTCGACCTTGCCGTGTTTATAGAGGGTAAATCTTTGCGCAGCGTGTCGCTGTTTGTTTCGGAGAAACTTTCCGCTATAGAAAGCGTGCTGTCCACAGCCACACACTTCATTCTGAAAAAATACAAGGTAGAAGGCGTGGTTACCACCAAAACCGGGGGCGGCAGACTGCCGGTGCAGCCATGAGGGATTTTATAAGCAAAAAAATCAGGGGGATAGCCCCCAGCGGTATCCGTAAGTATTTCGACATAGTCAGCGAGATGAAGGACGCGATATCCCTCGGCGTGGGCGAGCCTGACTTCGGCACTCCGTGGGAGATAAGCGAGGCGGGTATACGCAGCGTGCAGAAGGGCTTTACCCATTACACTTCCAACAAGGGTATGCCCAAATTGCGCGAGGCAATATCGCACTATCTGTCGTCGCGCTACAAGGTGCATTACGACAAGGAAGAAATAGTGGTGACCGTGGGCGCGAGCGAGGCGATAGACATAACCCTGCGCGCCGTATGCGATCCGGGCGACGAGGTGCTTATTCCCATGCCCAGCTACGTGTCCTACGCGCCGTGCGTCAGTATGGCGGGAGGCGTGCCGGTGGGCGTGGAGTGCAACGAAAGCAACGGTTTTATCCTTACGAAGGAAATGCTCCAAAGCGCGGTAACGCCCAAAAGCAAGGCGATAATTCTGCCTTATCCGAACAATCCCACGGGCGCGATAATGACCCGCCGGCAGTTGGAGGACATAAGGCAGGTAATAGAGGAAAACGACCTGCTCGTCATCTCCGACGAGATATATTCCGAGCTTACGTACGACGGAAAGCACGTGTCGATAGCCTCTCTCGACGGTATGCGCGACAGGACGGTTCTGCTCAACGGATTCAGCAAGGCTTTTGCCATGACGGGGTGGAGAATAGGTTACGCCTGCGCGCCGCGCGATATACTCGACCAGATACTCAAAGTGCACCAGTACACCATAATGTGCGCGCCCACCATGGCACAGCACGCCGCGATTGCCGCCCTTGAAACGGGAAGGGAGAGCGGATACGAAGCGATAGAGGAAATGCGGACGGAATACGACTGCCGCAGGCGTTATCTGCTGCACGAGTTCAACGGCATGGGTCTGCATTGTTTTGAAGCGAAGGGCGCGTTCTACCTGTTCCCTTCCGTGGCTTCCACGGGCATGAACGGGGAAGAGTTTGCAAACGCCCTGCTCAAAGCGGAAAAAGTGGCGGTAGTGCCCGGTTCCGCGTTCGGCAGGGGCGGAGAAAACCATATCCGGGTATCCTACGCCTATTCGCTGGAAGAGCTTGAGGCGGCGGTGAAACGCATCAAAAAGTTTTTGAATATTACGGAGGAGTTATGAAAGTATTATTGTTACAGGACGTAAAGGCGCAGGGAAAAAAGGACGAAATAATAGAAGTCAACGACGGATTCGGCAGAAATTTTCTGATTAAAAAGGGTCTGGCGGTGGAAGCCACGCCCAAGGTGATGAACGAATACCGCCTGCGCAAGCAAAAGGAAGAAGCGGACAGGCAGAAGGAAATCGCCGCGGCGAAGGAAATGGCGGCGCGCCTGCAGGGGCAGGTAGTCACCGTAACGGTCAAGTGCGGCGAAAACGGCAAACTTTTCGGCGCGGTCACCGCAAAGGAAATAGCCGACAGCCTTGCCGCCGCGGGCTTTAACGTGGACAAGAAAAAGATAGTGCTCAAAGAGCCGGTCAAGCTCATCGGCAGATATGAAATAGAGCTGAAACTGTATCAGGGCATATCCGCGAAAGTGGCGCTTGCCGTCACGGACGAGCGGTTGCAGTAGTCAGAGGACGCGCGATATTTTTTCTATCGCGTCTCCCACCCGAAAGGAGTAAACTTCGGCGTTGTATCCCCCTTCGCAAGGGCGGAGCAGCGCCGTTTTTTCCACGTCCGGCGACATATGCGGCGGAGTGCAAAAGCCGCGGCAGCCGCTTATCGCGCCGAACATATCCGCGCGGGATATGCGCTCGCAGGTAAGTCTGTCGCCGCATATTGCGCTTTCGCAGTAAAGGCGCGGAAGCAGGGGCGGCGGATACGAAGGCGCGTTGTCGCGGTAGGTGAAGGAACGGGTAAGCAGTTCGGGAGTAAGGGAAGAGAGCGAGTATTCGCGGGTGACGCTCAGGCGGCACATGTCGCGCAGAACGTCCGTTAAAATAAGTCTGTCGCCGTTTACCGCCGCGCTGTCGGTAACGCATTTGCATACGGGCGAATAGTCGCCGTCGTATACAAGGCAGTAGACATACTGCCGCACGCCGCAGAATCTGAGCGTGACAAGAGTTTTTTTACCCGCGGCGTGGGCGGATATATCCATTGTTTCCACGCTTTCCAATGGGATAACGTCGGTAAAAGTTTCGCCTTCCGTTTCCAGGGTAAAGTACAGACAGGAGGATGAATACAGCGTTGCCATGTGCGCTACTCCCAGGCAACTTACCGTGGAAAAAAGTCGGGGCAGGGGCGGAAAATAGGGCGAATATTTACGCATTTTCAGCTTTACGCAGGCACATTCGCGTCCCCAGTAAGTTATGACCGCTCCGCTAGAAGGCAGAAGTCTTCCGCCGCGTACTTCCAGTTTCAGCGCGGTCGGGATATATCCGAAACCGTCGCACGCTTCCACAAAGACGTCTTCGTTTGCGCCGCATTCGATTTCGGACGCGGGCGCGCCGTTTACGGTGAGGTATCCGCAGTTGTCAAAAAATATTTTCGGCATACCACACTTTATGCGCGCGCGTTCCGGTTTATGCCTTCCGCGCACACAGGGCGGACGGATAAAAAACCTCGCGGAATAAAAAAGCTCCGCCCGGAGGCAGAGCCTTGATATCGTCATAAACGGTTACGCCCTGGTTTCGCTCGTAAGCGCGTAGGTTATGTCGCCTTCCTTGATTATTCCGGGAAGGGCGTAGGGAAGGGATACGTTCTGTTCGTTTTCCGTGTAGCTGGTTACGACGTGGCAGCTGAAAGAAGCTCCGCTTCCGGGGAAGTCGCGCGTGAGTGAAACGGAAAGCTGGGTGCCCAGCCACACTCTGCCGGTCCTGTCCGCAAAGTCGCCGCGCATACCCTTTATCTCCGCGTTCGTGGCGGTGACTGCGGCGGACACGTTTTCCATTGTCACGGTGGAAAGGTCGCCGTTTTCGTCGTAATTATAGTAAGGTACGTTTACGGAAAGTCCGCTCGTGCCCGCCAGAAGGCGCGCCACCTGGTAGATAAAGTCGTTGTCCGCATATGCTGCGGAAGCGAATGCGGAGTGCGAAACGTCGCCCGTTTTAACCTCTTCTCCGTCCACTTTGTAGGAGTAGTTGTAGTTGTCGTCAGTATACCTGCCGATGATTTCCGTCACCTCGGTTTCGCCGCCGCTCACGGTCGCGGTCTTGCGGTAGGAGCGCTGCACTTTGAATCCGGTATCGAGGAGCGACTGCGTTTCCATGGTGGTGGAAACGACTTCTCCGTCTATTACTTCGGATACGGAAAGCGAGGTGGTGAAGTAGGTGCCGGACGCGTTTTCCACGCTTTCGCCGCCTATCGTAACGGTCGAGCCTATTACGCATTCGCCCGTCATCGTGAAGGTGCCTATCTGCGTTTCTCCGCGGAGCACGTCGTAGGTAAGAGTTTCTTTGCCGTCGTCTTTACCCCAGACTTCGCTTGCAGAGTTGAAAAGCACCGACTGCGTGGGGGTGGAGTTGCCGCATGCCGCCGCAACCACTGCTGTAACAGCCACCAAAAGTATGGCGCATACAAGTAAAATCTTCTTTTTCATATGCCCATTATAACATAAGCGCGCGGATTTGCAAAACAAAATTGAAAATAAATATTGACCTTGACCTCAAACTTTGGTAAATTATTAGTGTAATGCTTGAAATTATTTTATCGGACACTTTGACATCGACGCCGGTCCTCGACGCTTTGAAAAAAAATTACGTGCGCGGCACGCGCCATCTGGTGATAGTGCCCGATCGTTTTACGCTTTCCTACGAAAGGGCGGTACTCAAAGAACTGGGCTTAAAGGGCACTTTCGATATAGAGGTGGCAAGTTTCAGCCGCCTGGCGGACAACGCCCTTGAACGGGCGGGGGTGGGCGCGCTCGATTCGCTTTCCGAAGTAATGCTGCTGCGCAAGGTGATAGAAAACAACAGGGGAAGACTGCAATGCTTTTCCCGCTCTTCTTCCGGCGCGGGTTTTTGCAGCGAGATGTACGCGGTACTTTCCCAGATACGCGCTTCCGGAGTGAGCAGTTCCGCCCTTGAAAGCGCAAGCGGAAAGCTGAGGGGCAAAACCGCGCGCAAGGCGGCGGACATCGCTCTTTTGTACTCGGAATACGAAAAGGCGATGGGCGCATTGCAGGACAACCAGTCCAAACTGGAACTGCTATCCGACATGGTAAAGGGCGGGGAGTGGAAGGACGCGCACGTCTACATATCCGACTTTACGGGTTTTACCGCCGTGGAAGAAGACATAGTCTGCGCCTTTGCAAGCGCGAGCCTTTCCCTTACCGTCTGTCTGCCCGGCAGCGCGGGCGCAAACAACGGCAGGATATATCCCGTGAACTGCGTAGCGCGGTTAAAGGACGCGGCGCAGAGGGCGGGAGTGCGGTTCAAGGAGCGGTTTTTCAAACAGCTTTCGGGCGATTTCGCAGTTATAGGCGACAATCTTTTCGGATACGGCGGAAAGAAGTTTTCTTCGCGCGGGAGCGTGACCCTAACCTGCGCGCCCATGGCGGACAGCGAAATAAGGCAGATCGCGCGCATAATAAAGCAGGCGGTGAGCGAGGGCGGATACCGCTACCGCGACATGGCGGTGGTATGCTGCGACAGGACGGAGTATCAGGGGATTGTGGAAAAGGTGTTTTCCGACTTCGGTATCCCCGTGTACTTCGACGTGCGTTCGCCGCTTGCGGCAACGGCGGGAGCGCGGCTTCTTATGAGCGCGGTAACGGCGGTGTTGTACGGCTACGAAAAGAGGGACGTAATAGAGTTTGTCAAATGTCCGCTTACGGGTATAGATTCCGACAGCGCCGACGCGTTTGAAAACTACGTGCTGCACAGCGGCGCGGACAGAAGCGCGTTTACAAGCCCGTTCAGGTTGGAACTTGAAGATATGGAAGTCGCCGAGCGGGTCAGGGCGAGGGCGGAGAGCCTTCTTTCACCGCTTAAAATATTTACCAAAAACGCGACTGCGGCGGATTATAAGCGGGCGGTAACCGAATTCTTCAACGCCTGCGGATTCGTGGAGAACAACGCGCGTCTGACGGAGAGCGTCCGTCTTTCCGACCCGGCGCAGGCGATGGTGAACGAACAGAGCGTAGCCGCCCTGTCGCGCATACTCGATTCCGCCGAAGAGGTGTTCGGGGAAGACACGGTGTCTGCCGCAATGTACGCGGAAGTTCTCTTTTCCGCAATCGCCGCGCGCAACATCTCCACCGTGCCGCTTTCGCTCGACTGCGTGTACGTGGGACAGGTTGGGGAGAGCAGGTACGAGGACTGCAAATTCATGTTCGTGGCGGGCGCAAGCTCGGGCAAACTGCCGCAGGAGAGCGCGGACAGCGGACTTCTTACCGACAGCGACGTGGAAGAGTGGCGCAGGCACGACGCGGACGTGCGTCCCAACGCGAAGGAGCGCAGTTTAAGTTATAAACTTTCCGCGCTGATGACGCTGGTAAAGCCTTCCGAAAGGCTGTACGTCAGTTACTGCGCAAGCGACAGGTCGGGAAAAAAGACGCAGCCCGCCTCCGCGGTGCGCGAGCTTTCCGAACTTCTGGGAATCCCCGTCGCATACGTCAGGGAAACGCCCGAAAAGATAACCGGCATAAACGAACTCGCGCGCTATCTTGGCGGCAGGGGCAACGCGAAAAGCGCCCTCATCACGTTTGCGCGGCTGCTGCGCGACAACGTGCGCATTCTCGACTATAACGACCTGAACGCGCTTTACGGATACGTCGGCGAAAAGTACGGCGAAGAGTACGTCGCCCACACGGTCGAAGGGCGGGATATGCCTTTTGAAGGCGGCGATCTCACGCAGGAGGTGCTGGGCAGCGGATACGCTTCCGCCAGCGGACTTGAAAGGTACGCCGCCTGTCCGTTTGAATATTTCATGCAGTACGTTCTGGGTGTGAAAGAAAGGGAAGAGTCCGCGCTTAACGTGCGCGATACGGGCACGCTGTTGCACGCGGTCATGGAAAAGTTTTTCGCAAGCGGAAAACCTTACGACCTTTCCCTTGAAGAGCTTGAAGAGTTTGCGGAAGAAGTGATACAATCCGCCCTGGAAACGCCCGAATTTCTCTATCTTAAAGGAATAGCCCCCGCGGAACTTGCCAGGCTGAAAAAGCGCGCCGCGTTCATACTGCACTCCCTCTGCGCAAATATGGCGGAAGGCGCTTTCCGCCCCTACAGGACGGAACTCAAATTCGGCATGGGAGAAGACGGACTGCCGCCGGTAGAGGTGGAAGCGGACGGGCGCAAGGTAAAACTGCGCGGCGTGATAGACAGGGTGGACAAGTGGGGCGATTACGTCATAGTGGTAGACTACAAATCCAAAAAAGCCTCCACCATGAGCGTAAAGCCGGTAAACGTGGCAAAGGGCGAGCGTATCCAGACGTTCATCTATATGACCGCGCTTTTGAATTCGGATAAAAATCTTAAGCCCGCGGGCGTTTTTTACCTGCCGCTGGGCAACGACTATGTGTCCGCTTCCTCTTCCGCGGACAGATACTATTACGTGGGTTTTGCCGCAAAAGACCCCGAACTCGTCAAGGCTTGCGACCCTGGCGGCACGGGCAGGCTGTACCCTTATTCGTTTACGTCAAAGGGCGTAAAGGCGGCAAAAAGCGGCACTCTGCTTTCAGAAGAGGGTTTTGAAAAATACTGTTCGTACGTGCTGGAACTCATCTCGCGCAACTTAAAGGATATGAAGGACGGATTCATTCAGCCTTCTCCGGGGAGCGAAAACGTATGCACGTACTGCAACTTTGCTAACGTCTGCGGCAGGAAGGGCGAAGGCGTGAGAAACGAAAAATACAAGGACGTGTCCATAGCGGGCGGGGAAGGTGACGACGATGGAGTGGAATAAATGGAGTGAAGAACAGCGCGCCGCCATCTCGCGCCATTCGGGCAACACGCTCGTGTCCGCGTCCGCCGGCAGCGGCAAGACCGCCGTGGTGGTGGAGCACGTCGTGCGCCTTGTCACGGGCACGCTCGTCGACGTAAATCTGCCGCCCGTTCCCGTCAGGCGCATACTTATGCTGACGTTCAACAACGCCGTGGGCGAGGAACTGCGGGAGAAAATACACGCCGAACTTCTTAAACGCATAGACGAAGACAATGCGGAATATGTGCGCGAACAGCTGTACGACCTGCCGTTCGCGGATATAGGCACTCTGCACGGATACTGCAAAAAACTCATAGCCGAGCACTTCGACGCGCTCGGTCTGGACCCGGCTTTTACCGTTGCGGACGAAGAAGAGGGCGCGCGTTTGTTCGACGCCGCACTGACTTCCGCTTTGGACGAGGCGGCGCGCGCGGCGGACGAAAAGGTGTACGAACTGCTGGAATTTTTGGGCGGCAGGGACAGCCTGCGCTATGAGATAACCAAGCTGTACAACAGGGCGTGCGCGGAGTATAACGGGCTGGACAAAATGCAGGGAGAGTGGCTTTCGGAATATATAAAGCCGCTTTGCGATACCGTTGCGGTCGGGGCGTACATAGGAAAAATCCACGACGCGGCGCGGCGCGCCGAAAAGGATATAGAGGAACTCAGGATACTGCTCGAAAACAACAATCTGCCCCGCCATGCGGCGTTGCTGGCGGAGGACGCGGAAGTCATGAGCGGACTTTTGAAGAGGAATAAGTTCGACGAGTTTGCCTCGTTCAGGGTGGAATTCGGACGTATTCCAACCCCAAGAAAGGCGGAAAAAGAAGCGGACGTATCGGGACTTATGGAAGAGGTCAAGAGGCTGCGCAATGCGTATAAAAAAACGTTTCTTGCGCTTACGGGTCTGTTCGCCCACGGCGAGCGGGAAGAGCGGGCGCGCATGGAGAGCGCGCGCGAACTCGCGCTTACGCTCACCAATCTCACCCGCGCGGCGGCGGAGAAATACGCCGCGGAAAAGACGAGGGAAAACAAGCTGGACTTTGACGATTTGCAGCAGTACGCGTGCAGGCTTCTGGACGATAAGCAGATTGCGCGCGGCGTGGCGGACAGATACGACTACGTATGCGTGGACGAATACCAGGACATAAACGCCGTTCAGGAGCGGCTTCTCCGGGCGCTCACGGGCGAAAAGGACAATCTGTTTATGGTGGGCGACGCGAAGCAGAGTATTTACGCCTTCCGCAACGCCGATTCGGAGATATTCCTCGGCAAGTATAAAAAGTACTCGCTCGATAAGGGCGGCAAGGCGATAAAGCTCAACCGCAACTTCCGCTCGCAGGACGGAATTCTGCGCTTTTCCAACGAGGTTTTCTCGCAGATAATGACGGAAGAAAGCTGCGGAATAAATTACGCCGCGGAAGGTATGTTCGTGACGGACGGCGACGGGGAAGAGTGCGTTAAAGTAGCGGCGTTCGGAAAGGAGAAAGCCGAAAGCCTTGACTTCGATTTTCCTGAAGGTTACAGCGTCAAAGCGGACGCCCTGCGTCCCCGTCTTTCCCGGACGCGGAGCGAGGCGGTGTATATCGCGGATAAGATAAACGAGCTGGTAAACCATGCGTACATCACCGACAAATCCGGAAAGCGCCGCCTTGTGGAGTACGGCGACATAACCCTGCTTGCGCGCACGACCAAGGGCGGAGTACCGCAGATTCTGGAAACTCTGCGCGATCTGGGCATACCGCTCGACGGCAGCGGACTTATGCGCGAAGAGGGCAATATCTACATAGACAGGCTTGTGGACTATCTGCGCGTGATAGACAATTTCAGGCAGGATATTCCCCTTGCTTCCGCCCTGGTGCAGTTCGGCGGTTTCGACTTTGCCGAGCTGGTGCAGATAAGGCGCGCGGGCGGCAAAAAGGAAAATCTGTGGCGCGCGGTCAGGGCGTGCGCGGGTGAAAATTCCCCTCTCGGCGCGCGCGTAAAGGCGTTTATTGATAGGACGAATGGCTATCGCGCCATGTCCGCGTATATGGGCGTATCCGACCTTATACGCAGGATAATTTCCGATTCCGACTACGACGCCGTCGTGCGCGGAAGCGAGGGCGGCGGCAAGTTCGTGGCAGAACTCGGCGCGTTCGTCGGCTCGCTTACCGGCAGGGCGTACGACCGCAGTCTGCCGGCGTTTATATCCGTCATGAATTCGGGGGTGAAGACGGGCGTGAGCGTGGAAAGCGAAAACTGCGTGCGCACCTGCACGGTCCATTCGAGCAAGGGTCTGGAATTCCCCGTGGTATTTCTGATAGACTGCGGCTCGGAGCGGAAAAAGAGCGAGGACGGGAGTATCTCGTTCGACCGCCGTCTGGGCATAGCCTGCAAATATGCGGATACGACGAGCAGGCAAAAGGGAGATACCCTGTTTTCGAGATATATGCGCGAATTCAAGGATAGGGAACAGGCGGGCGAACTTATACGTCTTTTCTACGTCGCCCTTACACGCGCGCGCAACCTATTATATATCACGGGAACAAGCTCGTGGGAATTCGGCACGGCGCGCGCCCCGTACAGTTTTCTGGCGCTGCTTTCCAACGTGTTCGCCGCCCGTCCGGAGCTGAAGGAAAAGTATCTTGAAGAGGATACGGAAATAACCGAAAACGGCGCGGAAGCGGACGGAAGCGGCATGCCGCTTTTCCTGCCGGCGGAGCATACGGCTTTGAACGAATATCTCGACAAGCCGTACCGCTATGAAGGAAGTTCCGTTACGGGTATAAAATATTCCGTGTCGGCAATAAATAAGGAGCGGGACGAAGGGCAGTACTCCACGGGCGCGCCCGGCGCGCTTTTCGGCGAGGAAAAGGCGACCGTGGGCACGGCGTACCACCGCGTGCTCGCGCAGATAGATTTTTCCTGCACCTCTCCCGTTCAGGTTGAGGCGGCAATGGAAAAAATGGTATCGTCCGGCAAGCTCACCCACGCGGAAGCGCGGCTTGTGGACGCAAAAGCCGTGGCGGAATGTCTGCAATCGGATATAATCTCGCTGGCGCGGACGGCAAGACACGAGCGCGAGCGGCGTTTCACCCTGTATCTTCCGGCAAACGAGGTGCTTGCGGACGCGCAGACGGACGAAAGCGTGCTCGTGCAGGGCGCAATCGACCTTATGATTTTCGGAGGGGAAAAGGGCGGGGAAAACGTGCTCGTGGACTTCAAGTACACCACCCGGCCGGCGGAGGAAGTGAAGAAAACTTATGCTAGGCAGCTGGAGTTGTACGCGCTCGCCATGCGCGAATGTGCCGGCGTAACCCCCGACAGAAAGATACTCTATCTGCTGGGCAGGAATGAGATAATAGAAATGTAGGCGCAAAACGCGTCCCTCTAACGTAAAGACCGCATGTTACATACTTAAAAAGGAGTAGTAATATGCGGAATTTTATTTATTCGATAATCCAAAACACGGACGCCGGCGTTCTCGATCTTGCGGCGGTATGCGTCTGCGCGGGACTTGCGCTTATCGCGCTTGCCGTATTTGCCGCGCTCAGAATTACGCGGTCCCCCTCTTACAAACTGCTTGCGCGCTGTAAAAGATTTGCGAAAAAGCAGGGCAGGGTGACTGCGGCGAACGCCTGTCTGTTCGGCAAAAAGGTGTTAAAGCCGTGCGGCAGGACGGTGTACAACGCCTATGCGTACAATCTGCGTTTTGCCGGAGTCCGGGCTGCGGGCATGGCGGCGGCTCCGCTCGTAACCGCGCAGGGAAAGGCTCCCGGCGGATTTATTGCGGCGGGTACGGCGTGCACTTTCGTCTCCTGCGCGGCGTTTGCGCTGTGCGGTTACACTTTCGCGGCGGGCGCGCTGGCGGCGCTTGCGGTGGCGGCGGTGTGGCTGCTGTGCGCGGTGGCTTACGCCGTGATATGCGCCTTGGCGGACGTTGCGGAGCTTAGGCGCGGCGAAAAGGCGGCTAACGCCGTTATCGCGGCAACAACTCCCGCGCCCGTGGACGCGGACAAGGCGATAGCGGAAAACCCCGCGTTTATCGCAAAATCCGACCTGGACAAGTTCTTTACCCAGATAGACGCGCTTTTGAACGCGGGGGTGAGCAAGCCGGTCGCGGCGGCGGTGCTCGGCGGCATAGAAGGTATGCTCGATTCCAATCTTTACTGCGGAGCGGAAAGACTCAGGCTTGCGGCGCTGAAAGAAAGAGTGAAAAAAATTTGCGCCTAAAAGGTTGCGTTACTTTTTTTTCGGTGGTATTATTAAAGGGCAAAGGGTGACCTTTGTCCCTTTTCGTGCTGTACGGGATTTTCCCCGGCATACCCCAAGCCTTTCGGCTTTGCGTTAAGGGCATCTTGAAAAAACCGCGGCATTTCTGCCGCACAGGGGGTGCGTCATGATAGAGATATTCAAAAGCGAGCCGGACGGCAAACTTTCCGTGGTTCTGCCCGAAGTTTACGAGCAGGAGGGCTTTGCCATTAAAGATTGCTGGATAAATCTCGTCAATCCCAGCGATAAGGAAGTGGCGTTCGTAAGCTCTCTCACCGGAATAGAAGACGACGCGCTCAAAGCTCCTCTGGACGATGAGGAAAGGTCGCGTATCGAACAGGAGGAAGAACACCTCATGGTTCTCGTCGATATGCCGGTCATCGACGAAGAGGACGATTATTATTCCTACTATACCATTCCTGTGGGCACGTTCATAAAGCAGAACGTGATAGTCACCGTTTCCCTGCGCGAAAGCACCGCCGTAAGGGACTTCGTGCGCGGAAAGGTGAAGAATTTCCGTACCGATCTGAAAACGCGCTTTCTCTACCAGATGCTGTACAATATAGCGGCGCGTTTCCTCAGCTACCTCAAACAGATAGACAAGGCGAGCGCGCGTATACAGAACGAGTTGCACAAGTCCACAAAAAACAAGGAACTTATCCAGATGCTGGACCTTGAAAATTCGCTCGTATACTTCGCTACTTCCCTCAGCGGCAACGATACCGTAATCACCCGCCTGCTTTCAATCAAAAACAACCGCTTCCTCATAGCATACGAGGAAGAGCAGGAGCTTTTGGAAGACGTGGCGGTGGAAACCAAACAGGCAATAGAGATGTGTACCATCTACCGCGACATTCTTTCGGGGACGATGGACGCCTACGCCTCGGTTATATCCAACAACCAGAACTCCATAATGAAGGCGCTTGCGATAATCACGCTCATGATGTCCATTCCCACGCTCGTGGCTTCCTTTTTCGGTATGAATACCTGGCTTCCCGGCGGGCAAAAGGTATGGGGCTTCGTATTTGCCATCGCGCTGTCGGTAATCCTGGTGCTGGCGGTATTCCTCGTCGTAAAGAAGAAAAAATTGCTGTAAAAATTATAAAATTTCCTGCGTAATATGTTTGACAAACCATTTTAATAATGGTACTATATTAAGGCTGTCACCGATAAAGCGCCAAAAAACGCCCTCGGCAGACGGCCTGAACATTAAACGCGGCAATATTTCGGGGAATTAGCTCAGTTGGTAGAGCACCTGCCTTGCAAGCAGGGGGTCAGGAGTTCGAATCTCCTATTCTCCACCATTAGGGGCTAATAGCTCAGCTGGTTAGAGCACACGCCTGATAAGCGTGAGGTCGGTGGTTCGAGTCCACTTTAGCCCACCATGCGACTTATGTCGCAGGGATAAAGTGAAGACCTCACCTAAGCCATTCCGGCGGTGGTTCGAGTCCACTTTAGCCCACCATGCGACTTATGTCGCAGGGATAAAGTGAAGACCTCACCTAAGCCATTTCGGCGGTGGTTCGAGTCCACTTTAGCCCACCACTAGTGGGGAAGACCTCACCTAAGCCATTTATGGCGGTGGGTCGAAGCCACCATGCGGCTATTAGTCGCAATTGCACATTCACAACTGCATAGCATAGAAAGTAGACGATCAAAACGATATCATAC